>OJLE01000071.1_pt1 | contig 67927 bp, 64 predicted proteins | sample 1596801 | NCBI WGS metagenome assembly OJLE01 (sample SAMEA3904669, study PRJEB24821) | metagenome | biome: Builtin; feature: hospital; material: surface | place: USA | collected 2013-06-01 | reverse complement strand
GTTAAAAGCAGTTCTAAGTAAAATTGCAGATAAGAGGTTTGTTAAAAGCAGTTCTCAGTAAAATTACAGATAAGAGGTACGTTAAAAGCAGTTCTAAGTAAAATTGCAGATAAGAGGTACGTTAAAAGCAGTTCTAGGCAAAATTGCAGATAAGAGGTGCGTTAAAAGCAGTTCTCAGTAAAATTGCTGATAAGGGGTAAGTTAAAAGCAATCCTAAGTAAAATTGCAGATAAGGGGTACAGAAAAACTAGACTTGATTACAAAATGGAGCTTGGGACATAAATGATTTTTTAAAAATGAGATGAGACGTAGATTAACTCCATAATCAATACGAATCTATCGACTTCTTTATTTATGATATTCATCTCTTTTTAATGGAAATAAAAGTGCGATTAATGTGATAATACAGTTACGTTAATTAAAAAAATAAAAATGCAAGGAGAGGTAATATGCTAACTGTATATGGACATAGAGGATTACCTAGTAAAGCTCCGGAAAATACAATTGCATCATTTAAAGCTGCTTCAGAAGTAGAAGGTATAAACTGGTTGGAGTTAGATGTTGCAATTACAAAAGATGAACAACTGATTATCATTCATGATGATTATTTAGAACGGACTACAAATATGTCCGGGGAAATAACTGAATTGAATTATGATGAAATTAAAGATGCTTCTGCAGGATCTTGGTTTGGTGAAAAATTCAAAGATGAACATTTGCCAACTTTCGATGATGTAGTAAAAATAGCAAATGAATATAATATGAATTTAAATGTAGAATTAAAAGGTATTACTGGACCGAATGGACTAGCACTTTCTAAAAGTATGGTTAAGCAAGTGGAAGAACAATTAACAAACTTAAATCAGAATCAAGAAGTGCTCATTTCAAGCTTTAATGTTGTGCTTGTTAAACTTGCAGAAGAAATCATGCCACAATATAACAGAGCAGTTATATTCCATACAACTTCGTTTCGTGAAGACTGGAGAACACTTTTAGATTACTGTAATGCTAAAATAGTAAACACTGAAGATGCCAAACTTACTAAAGCAAAAGTAAAAATGGTAAAAGAAGCGGGTTATGAATTGAACGTATGGACTGTAAACAAACCAGCACGTGCAAACCAACTTGCTAATTGGGGAGTTGATGGTATCTTTACAGACAATGCAGATAAAATGGTGCATTTGTCTCAATAGAAAGTTAGAGGTGAGTCTTACGTTTCAGTGACGGTAGACTTACCTTTAACATGTTACATACTAAAAAATTAATTTGAATAAGAAAGAGAGACATATATGAAATACGATGATTTTATAGTAGGAGAAACATTCAAAACAAAAAGCCTTCATATTACAGAAGAAGAAATTATCCAATTTGCAACAACTTTTGATCCTCAATATATGCATATAGATAAAGAAAAAGCAGAACAAAGTAGATTTAAAGGTATCATTGCATCTGGCATGCATACACTTTCAATATCATTTAAATTATGGGTAGAAGAAGGTAAATACGGAGAAGAAGTTGTAGCAGGAACACAAATGAATAACGTTAAATTTATTAAACCTGTATACCCAGGTAATACATTGTACGTTATCGCTGAAATTACAAATAAGAAATCCATAAAAAAAGAAAATGGACTCGTTACAGTGTCACTTTCAACATACAATGAAAATGAAGAAATTGTATTTAAGGGAGAAGTAACAGCACTTATTAATAATTCATAATAAAACAGTGAAGCAACCATCGTTACGGATTGCTTCACTGTTTTGTTATTCATCTATATCGTATTTTTTATTACCGTTCTCATATAGCTCATCATACACTTTACCTGAGATTTTGGCATTGTAGCTAGCCATTCCTTTATCTTGTACATCTTTAACATTAATAGCCATCATCATGTTTGGATTATCTTTATCATATGATATAAACCACCCAATTTGTCTGCCAGTTTCTCCTTGTTTCATTTTGAGTTCTGCAGTACCGGATTTGCCAATTAAGTTTGCATAAGATCTATAAATATCTTCTTTATGTGTTTTATTTACGACTTGTTGCATACCATCAGTTAATAGATTGATATTTTCTTTGGAAATAATATTTTTCTTCCAAACTTTGTTTTTCGTGTCTTTTAATAAGTGAGGTGCGTTAATATTGCCATTATTTTCTAATGCGCTATAGATTGAAAGGATCTGTACTGGGTTAATCAGTATTTCACCTTGTCCGTAACCTGAATCAGCTAATAATATTTCATTATCTAAATTTTTGTTTGAAATTTGAGCATTATAAAATGGATAATCACTTGGTATATCTTCACCAACACCTAGTTTTTTCATGCCTTTTTCAAATTTCTTACTGCCTAATTCGAGTGCTACTCTAGCAAAGAAAATGTTATCTGATGATTCTATTGCTTGTTTTAAGTCGATATTACCATTTACCACTTCATATCTTGTAACGTTGTAACCACCCCAAGATTTATCTTTTTGCCAACCTTTACCATCGATTTTATAACTTGTTTTATCGTCTAATGTTTTGTTATTTAACCCAATCATTGCTGTTAATATTTTTTGAGTTGAACCTGGTGAAGTTGTAATCTGGAACTTGTTGAGCAGAGGTTCTTTTTTATCTTCGGTTAATTTATTATATTCTTCGTTACTCATGCCATACATAAATGGATAGACGTCATATGAAGGTGTGCTTACAAGTGCTAATAATTCACCTGTTTGAGGGTGGATAGCAGTACCTGAGCCATAATCATTTTTCATGTTGTTATAAATACTCTTTTGAACTTTAGCATCAATAGTTAGTTGAATATCTTTGCCATCTTTTTTCTTTTTCTCTATTAATGTATGTGCGATTGTATTGCTATTATCGTCAACGATTGTGACACGATAGCCATCTTCATGTTGGAGCTTTTTATCGTAAAGTTTTTCGAGTCCCTTTTTACCAATAACTGCATCATCTTTATAGCCTTTATATTCTTTTTGTTTTAATTCTTCAGAGTTAATGGGACCAACATAACCTAATAGATGTGAAGTCGCTTTTCCTAGAGGATAGTTACGACTTTCTGTTTCATTAGTTGTAAGATGAAATTTTTTTGCGAAATCACTTAAATATTCATCCATTTTTTTAACGGTTTTAAGTGGAACGAAGGTATCATCTTGTACCCAATTTTGATCCATTTGTTGTTTGATATAGTCTTCAGAAATACTTAGTTCTTTAGCGATTGCTTTATAATCTTTTTTAGATACATTCTTTGGAACGATGCCTATCTCATATGCTGTTCCTGTATTGGCCAATTCCACATTGTTTCGGTCTAAAATTTTACCACGTTCTGATTTTAAATTTTCAATATGTATGCTTTGGTCTTTCTGCATTCCTGGAATAATGACGCTATGATCCCAATCTAACTTCCACATACCATCTTCTTTAACAAAATTAAATTGAACGTTGCGATCAATGTTACCGTAGTTTGTTTTAATTTTATATTGAGCATCTACTCGTTTTTTATTTTTAGATACTTTTTTTATTTTACGATCCTGAATGTTTATATCTTTAACGCCTAAACTATTATATATTTTTATCGGACGTTCAGTCATTTCTACTTCACCATTATCGCTTTTAGAAATATAACTGCTATCTTTATAAACTTGTTTGAAATTTTTATCTTCAATTGCATCAATAGTATTATTAATTTCTTTATCTTTTGAAGCATAAAAATATATACCAAACCCGACAACTACAACTATTAAAATAAGTGGAACAATTTTTATCTTTTTCATCAATATACTCCTTATATAAGACTACATTTGTAGTATATTACAAATGTAGTATTTATGTCAAAATAATGTTATAATTTTTGTGATATGGAGGTGTAGAAGGTGTTATCATCTTTTTTAATGTTAAGTATAATCAGTTCATTGCTCACGATATGTGTAATTTTTTTAGTGAGAATGCTCTATATAAAATATACTCAAAATATTATGTCACATAAGATTTGGTTATTAGTGCTCGTCTCCACGTTAATTCCATTAATACCATTTTACAAAATATCGAATTTTACATTTTCAAAAGATATGATGAATCGAAATGTATCTGACACGACTTCTTCGGTTAGTCATATGTTAGATGGTCAACAATCATCTGTTACGAAAGACTTAGCAATTAATGTTAATCAGTTTGAGACCTCAAATATAACGTATATGATTCTTTTGATATGGGTATTTGGTAGTTTGTTGTGCTTATTTTATATGATTAAGGCATTCCGACAAATTGATGTTATTAAAAGTTCGTCATTGGAATCGTCATATCTTAATGAACGACTTAAAGTATGTCAAAGTAAGATGCAGTTCTACAAAAAGCATATAACAATTAGTTATAGTTCAAACATTGATAATCCGATGGTATTTGGTTTAGTGAAATCCCAAATTGTACTACCAACTGTCGTAGTCGAAACCATGAATGACAAAGAAATTGAATATATTATTCTACATGAACTATCACATGTGAAAAGTCATGACTTAATATTCAACCAGCTTTATGTTGTTTTTAAAATGATATTCTGGTTTAATCCTGCACTATATATAAGTAAAACAATGATGGACAATGACTGTGAAAAAGTATGTGATAGAAACGTTTTAAAAATTTTGAATCGCCATGAACATATACGTTATGGTGAATCGATATTAAAATGCTCTATTTTAAAATCTCAGCACATAAATAATGTGGCAGCACAATATTTACTAGGTTTTAATTCAAATATTAAAGAACGTGTTAAGTATATTGCACTTTATGATTCAATGCCTAAACCTAATCGAAACAAGCGTATTGTTGCGTATATTGTATGTAGTATATCGAGCTTCACATGAAACAGCTAAAGAAGCTTTGGGCGATAAAGAGTTAAGAGCCATTGCACATGAGTTAACTAAAACAGTTAAGGATAACATGAGTGTTGATTGGTCTAAACGAGACAGTGCTAAAGCTAAAATGAGAGTTCAAGTTAGACGCCTATTAAAGAAATATGGCTATCCACCAGATCTTCAAAAAATGGCTGTGGAACAAGTTGTAGAGCAAGCAGAATTAATGGCAAGTCAGCAATAAAAAAATAAATCATAATGAGTCCGGGACATAAAGTTCTTGGATAAGTGAAAAAAGACAATTTCTATTGAAATAATATAGAAATTGTCTTTTTTATAAATTTTTTGATTATTTTCAGCTCGTTGAGCTACTACTTTTCTTATATTAAGTGCCATTAATACAAAACCAAGTTCTCTTTTGACTTTATTGAGTCCTCGGACAGACATCCGAGTGAAACCCAAAATAGCCTTCATAAATCCAAAAACAGGTTCCACATCAATTTTTCTTTGACTGTAGATATTTTTTGTTTCTGGTTCTGAAAGCTTTTTGTTAATTTGGGATTTAAAATATTCCCAGTTATAATTCTTCATTATTTTTTTGTTTGTTTTTGAATTGAAGTTCATACATTGATTTTTCAGAGGACATTCTGAACAATCATCACATTCATATAATTTGAAGTCTCGCTTATAACCATACTTATCATGACGATAGGCATATCTTTTAAAACCTAGCCGTTTATTATTCGGACAAATGAATTCGTCATTAATTTCGTCATAGTTCCAATTTTGAGTATTAAAGATGTCACTTTTATATTTTTTAGTTTTATCTTTTATAAACATTCCATATGTTATGAGTGGCGTTCGATTAAAGTCATCTATAATTGCCTTATAATTTGATTCACTACCATAACCTGCATCAGCTACAATATATTCAGGTAAATGACCGTAGGTCTCTTGAATTGAATTTAAAAATGGAATCATCGTTCTAGTATCCGTTGGATTTTGATACACATTATAAGATAAAACAAATTGGGAATTTGTTGCTATTTGTAAATTATACCCTGGCTTAAGTTGTCCATTTTTCATGTGATCTTCTTTCATTCTCATAAATGTCGCATCATAATCTGTCTTAGAATAACTATTTCTATCCTTTAAAATAGATTTTTGAAATTCGTATCGATACTTTCGCTCAAAATAATCATTGATTTGCTTTTTGTATTTTTTGATTTTAGTTCTTTTGAGACGTATTTGTTTTCTTGTTTTAGTACATTTTTCATTGTTGATATGTTGGTTTAAATCTTCGATTTCTTTATCTAAGTGACTACCAATCAAATCTATTTCTTCTTTTGTTAATTCATTATCATGATCTTCTTTAATTTCCGGTATGATTTTATTGGTTACCAATTCATGGTAGAGGGCTTTAGAATCCTCATTCATCTTTGATTCATGGTTTTGAATACTCTTTTTCCATACAAATGTATATCGATTGGCATTTGCTTCAATTTTTGTACCATCAATAAAAATAGCTTTATCATCTATAAGATTTTGTTTTACACACTGACTGTAAAATTGAATAAATAAAGATTCTAATAAAGCATCTACTTTTGGATTTACTCTAAATTGATTAATTGTTTTATAAGAAGGTTTTTGATTTTGTGATAGCCACATCATTCGGATGCTATCATTAAGCATTTTTTCTATTTTACGACCTGAGAATACAGATTGTGTGTAGGCATATAGAATCACTTTTAACATCATTTTAGGATGGTACGAAGTTGCACCACGGTGATGTCTGAATTCGTCGAATTCATTGTCAGGAATTGTTTCAACAATATCATTTACAGTAAAACGATGTTGATTTGTTTTGTTTCCATATTGACCTCCATGTATTTGCTATGATTTCAAAATCCATTTTTGACGTGCCTTAGGGTTGAGTGGATGCATAATTTCATTTGTTACTGGATTGATGAGCTTTTTTACTTTCTTTTTATGAGGTTTTAACATTTCCATCACTTGTTCGACACGGTCGATAACAACTGGTCGCTTCGCATAGGCACCATAAGCAAGAATCACTGTGTCACTTTCACTAATCGCTTTCATCAAATGAATATCAGTGTGCTCATCGTATGGATTTTTGATATGTTTGAGGTTTTCGGGTGTTCTAATATTAGAGAATAGATTTACAAGATATACAGCACCGTATCGTTCTGAATTGGCTAATTGGTTGAGGATAAGAACAGTTGTGAGATCGAGTGATAATACACCGTCTAAATGAGGATACATCGTTATCACTGTGCATGCAGCTTTCTTTTCATCCCATGTTTTCTTGAGTAAATAGCGGTGCTGTTCATCATCGCTAAATATGGCTTCTGTGTGTATCGTACTTTTGATTGTATTCATCATCGTCACTTCCTTTAGTATTCTTCTGGTAAAAGCATCACATAATAAAAAGCGTCCACGTCATCTTCACGAATGACGTAGACTTTCTTAGGTAATGCATTTTGATTTTTTTCATAGTTTGTATAGTGATATTCCAATTTGTATGTGGGTTGTTCTTGTTCATGTGTGATTGAGAGTATATTCTCATCTTCTTGTAATTTAAAAATGTGTAGGTAATCTGTATGAGGCTGGTTATCTTTTTTTTCTACCATGTGCCAAAGTAAGATTTGAAGGTCTAGTGGAATACTTTCATTAATTCCTCTTGTGATGTATCGATTGATTTTCATGCTATTTCCCTCCCTTCTGCTTTTCTTTCATGATGTCGATGATTTCGTTGATAACTGTGACGGATAATTGAGCAACTATGATCCAATTATTCATGGTCCTGACCTCCTTGTTTTAGTAAATGACGTTCATCAATAATGATATTTTGAGTATCTGTAAGGTACAGAAAGTCCATGTCAAAATGGTCTAAGTATCCGACACTGATGAGTTGGTTATTGGCATACATTAGAAATGGATAGATACTTAGCTCATGTAGTTCATCATTATAGTAGGTATAAGTCTCGAGTGTGAGATGTACCAGTGGAGAATCATTAATAAAACGTTCCGGTAGAATATTTTCTGCTGCTTCCTCCAGCGCTTCACATTCCCAAGCTTCGTTATTAGATAGTTGGAATAGGTGGGTTATATATTGTTTGAGTTCTTGAGTGATGGTTTTCATATTATTGCCTCCTAGATAGTGTAATAGTGATGTAGTTCATATACATCATTGAGATAATATATATTTGATTTGTCATTTATTACGAATCCCGGTGGGAATAAGAGAAAATTCCATATAAAAACCCGCTACAAACGTTGGTATGCCAAGGAAATCCTGAAATTCCGCCTATTTTGACAAACAATCAACTCATTATTTATAAGTATTGATGATAGGGTTGTGTCTCTGCTTCCTTATATATATTATTTATTTATAAAAAGTAACGGGATTTTGGGATTGTGCTTGCACAATCCTTCTGTTTCTTCGAATCTGCAAATCCCAATCATTTCCCGATAAAAAATCATTGTGGGATGTTCTTTAGCAATTTCAATATAAGCATTGTATAGTTATGAAAAAATTACGACAATAACTGTTTCATTAGATAAGTGTTATTGAAATTGATAAAGAGCAATTCTTGAAAATAGTTAGATAAAATAAGCGAAAGAATATAGTGAAAATTATTGTTATAACAATGATTCTATTAGCTAAATAGTAAGATATAGTGTTTGGGGCAAAAATAAAGACGAAGTGCTGAGATGCACTTCGTCGAGTTGTTTATTATTGAAAAGTTGTTTAATGATTTCGTTATTAAGTTTGAGTGTGACATAGAATTGTTTTTTATGATTACCATCTTTTTTAATATCAATGCGATCAATCACTGATAGATACAATGCTTTGAGTCGAGATTTTTCTATGTGCTTAATATCATGAAAGATGTGTTGTAATAGTTTACTGATTTCTTTGGCATCAAATAAAGTCTTATCTTCATTTTGTTGATTTTTGAGTTGGTTGATTTGATTCGTAATGTCATTGAGTTGCTTTTCATATTTTTGAATACTTGGTCTGATTACTGATGTTAAGTCCGGATTATCCTCGATGGTTTTAATCAAGTTATTTATTTTGATTTGTACTTCATCATATTGTTGTTGCTTATAAGCAATATCGTGATGAAGTGCAGCGCCATCAACTTGATTTTCTTGATTGACGTGTGTTACTACGCGTTGAATGACTTTATCACTTTTGACTATTTCAAGTATTTGCTTCATCACATAATCTTCAATCACATCAGCTCTTACACTGTTTGCCGAACATACTTTGGAACCCTTGTTCCGAAAATTACTACATGAATAGTAACGAATACGTTTCTTAGTCCCGTCTTTAAGAGTATTCGTGGTATTGCTTGCTGCCATAGGTGCGCCACATTGGGGACAGTGAATAATGCCTGTAAGCAGATTCGTTCCTTTGCCATGGACTTGGGGTTTTTGACTGACTTGTTTCTTACGCATTTGTACTTTATCCCATAAATCTTGATTAATAATGGGGGAATGCTTACCTTCAGCTATCACTGGTTTATCATTCAGCCCTTTACGACGTTTTTCACTCCAATCTTTGTATTTCGCAAATTGAATTTTGCCGATATAGAAAGGGTTAGCTAAGATGTATGTGATTGAACTAATACTGAAAGGTTTCCCCTTTTTAGTGACATATCCTTTGTGATTCAATGCATTGGCAATTTTACGATAGCCATGTCCTTTGGCATAGCACTCGAATATATATTTTACAATATTAGCTTCATGTTGGTTAATCATTAGCTCGTGTTTACTATCTGGTATTTTGTCATAACCTAGTGGTAAATTGCCTTGATAATAGCCTTCTTGGGCACGTCTCGTTTGACCCATAAATACGTTCTCGACAATGTTATTACGTTCGAATTCTGAGAAACTCGCAAGTATCTGTAACATGAGTTTACCAGAAGAAGTATTGACTTCCATACGCTCTGACAAACTGAAAAATTCGACATTTTGTTTGTGTAAATCTTCGACAATTTTGAGAAGATCAGATGTATTACGAGCTAATCGGTTTGTTTTGTATACCATAACACAGTCGATATTGCCTTCTTTTGCATCTTTCAACATACGTTGGAGCTCAGGTCTGTTCATAGATTTACCTGAAATACCACGGTCAGCGTATATATCTTTAACTTCAAAATGATGGAAGTCACAGTATTCTTTGATTTGATTGATTTGTCCGTCGATACTATAACCTTCTGTGCTTTGCATTTCTGTTGATACACGTACATAGATACCGACACGTTTTGTTTTAAGTTGTTGCATTATGTTACATCCTTTCTTCATTTATGCAATCGATGATTGCATGGTTTGATTGACAATATTGAGTGGTTCATTTTTGAAATAGATTCCTATAAGATTTTTATCTTTCGTAATGTGAATGGTTTCAATATAGGGGTACAATATGTTTAACGTGAAACGTTTTTGAATAATATTTTGAATGATGTGTTGTATTTGATGCCCATTGATAGATGTAGTGCGTTGCGGTTGTTGACGTAATGATTGTGTTTGCTCTCTGAACGTTTCTGCATCAATGATGCCTTGTGCCAACTTTTCTATCAGTTGTTCTTGAGTCAATGTGTGATGTTTTTCTATGTTTCTTTGTCTTTTGATGCGTTTGTCAATCGCACTTTTAATTTTTGTGTAGATGCGTTGATTTTGATAAAAGTCTCGGCACACTTCTAATACTTTATCTTCAAGTGTTTGTGCATTGATGCCTTTAAAATCACAGACAAAGCGTGAAGCATTCATGTTTTTAGGACAGACGTAGTAACGTAATGTATGATTCTTTTTTCTAATGGTCATATTTGTAAGTGTTGCATTACAACATGGGCATTTGATTTTTTGTTTGAGTTGATTATCCGAAGGTGTCTGTTTGGTTTGTTTTTGCAATCGAAGTCTCTGCGCTTGCTCATATATACTTGTGGAAACAATAGAAGGAAACATATTGTCGAATTGGCCATATTGATTGTTGACACGACCACAATAATTAGGATTGATGATAATGTTACGAACTTGATAGGGTTGTCGATTGATATACGTGTTATCTTCTTCTAATAACTGTGCAATTTTCTTATAACCATGACCTTTAATGTAATAATTGAATACAGCCTTTACCGTTGGTGACTCATTTTGATTGATGATGAATGTTCCGTTGTGATATTCGTAACCAAAAGGTGCATGTGTTGTAATCAATCGACCTTGCTTTGCTTTTTCTTGAAGCCCATTTCTGACTTGTTCTCCAATGTTATCCGATTCAAGTTCGGCTAAACTGATGAAGATATTAAGCTTGAGTCGGTCGAAAGCTTGATCCATATCAAAGTAACCATCATGTACGCTTAAGATATGAACATGGTACGTTTGACATAATTTGATGAGTTTTAATGCATTTTTCAGATTACGATGCAACCTATTAAGACGATAACAGCATAATATGTCACACTGTCCTTGTTGAATTAATTGTGTTATTTGTCGATACCCACTACGATTATCTTTGCGACCTGATTGTTTGTCGCTATAAAAGTTGATATGTTGAATATGATGTTTTTCGGCTATTGCTTCGATAGCTTGTTTCTGTGCTGCAAGAGATTGTTGTTTCATCGTACTTTGACGTAAATAGCCTATGACTTGTTTCATATCGGCTCCTCCTTTCACAGTGATAATATATATTTATGGATGAATTGATATATAAGCCCAACATCAATGAGATGTTGGGCGTCCATATTAGTCATTTGTTTGATTGATTTCTTCAATTACCAAATCGGCTAATATCTCGATAAGTTCATCCATGTTTTTCACTCCGTTATTTGTTCTATCTTCAATACGTCGATTATTCAGTTTGATGCTTCACGGTTGTATGATAAAGACAATCAGAAATCTTCGTGAACTCCTGAAGGGCCTATCCCCTCATTAGCGGATTTAAAAAGTTCTTTCGCAGCTTTGTTATCATTTGCCGGTGTCCAATTTTGAATTAACGACTTATCTTTAGTTAATCCCAGGATAGATGCAAACTCTACATCTAATTTTAGATGGTAAAATACAAGTGATTGTTTTTTACCGCTATTATCTTTGACACTTCTTTTAGTTGTTTGGCGTCCACGGTCAGCTAATATGAAACCTTTATCTCTTAAGGCGTTGACAACATTATTAACATCTTGAAATTGATGATTGTTTAGCATCTGTTTAAAAACGTTCGCAATCATTTTTACTTCGATATGGTCATCTTTTAATGAGATTAATCCATAGTTCTCAAACATATTTTTCAAAGCACCTTCATCTGAAAACTTACCTCTGTTTTGTGCCACAAATTGAATGATGACATCAATAGCTTTATCAGCTAATGAGCGTTCAGAGACTGTATGAGTATGATAATCAATAAAGTAACCTCTTATTTTAGCGATATCAATATCTGTAGCTAAAACACGACCTAATATTTTCGCAGATGTTGTAATGACTGCATAACGCTTAAACATACGATTGCCTGTGTTGCTTTTATCATCTTTCAATTTAGCTTCAAACCAATCTACTTCCTTGTAAAACCATTGAATAACTTCATCTTCACGATTTATAAGATATTTAGCTACTAACGGTAAAACATGACCATAGTTTAGTGCTACAGCTTTTTTAATATTGTCAGCATTGGTCGCATTTGTAGTGAATTGTTCATTAATCTCGATGGTTCTTACACGTAAACCATCATTTTGAGCAGAATCATTAAATATACTGTATTCTGAGGTTGAAATCACAGATGTACCCCAATTCTTAGGCGCTTTAACTTCTCCGTGTACATTGGAACGTTGACGACCTTGACCTTCAGCGATGGAATATAACAAACCCGTGGTATCTTTAAGTGTCGTAGATGAAAGTTCATCAAATACTATAGGAACGCCATAATTGTTACTCAAATAACCTTCAAGTGCGTTACGTGTGGCATTCCAACTTCTAAAAAGAGTTTCATTACCTTTGGTAGGGTTACCAGCGACTGATACAGCTAAAGCAGCTGCGGTTGACTTACCGGTTGAGGATTGACCTGTAAAACTAAAGAGAATTCCTGCAAATTCGATTTCATGTTTATGCTTCAGAAAACTTGTCACTAAGGCAGAAATCCCAAATATGACTGTCAATTCTAAAAGAAGATGATCTTTAACCTCGTCAATATACATGTTAAACCAATTATCAAATGTTCCCCTAGGTGCTAAGTCATAAGTATTCTCACAAATGGCGTCAGATGGAGATTTATTATCAAATTCCGTAGTAGTATAGATTTCACTTAACGATACAATAGGACCAAACGGTGTTTCCAGTATACCTACCCCTTCATATAAGTAGGAAATGGGTAATTGATTGCGCATTTGTTGCAACGCATAACCTAAATCTTTTGTATATTTTTCATTAATACTAAATCCATACTTCATTAAAGATGGCAGTTTTTGTGTTGTTAAAATATCACTAGATTCAACAATTACTTTTTGATCCTCGTCTGTAATAATTACTTTTTCAGTGTTAGTTTTAGGGTCAATAAATTTATTTTCGATAACGATAGGACCTGCAATTTCAACTTCAATAGGCATTCCTCCTTTTTCTTTGGGAGGCTTGTCTTTATACCAACCTTTTTTTGATTTGTATCGTGGTGAAGGATTAAATGAAGGGTTAGTTTGAGTCATTAGCGAACACCTCCTTTCGAAGGGTTGCTGTTATTATATGGATTTGGCCCTGTTTTAAGATAAACCAAGTGTCCATGAGTATTTTTACCAATAATAACAAATGGAACACGTGGCGCATGTTTTACAAAGTACGCGAACCAACGTCCGACATTTTGTTGTACAGCTTTTGAGCATTGTACATTTGCACGACTGTTCAGATCATGAAATGTAAACGTTTGCCCCTCAGGTAAATCGAACACAATTCCTAAAATTCTTCTTTTCAACTCTTTAAAATCATCTTTTTGATTGTAAGTCATATGAGTTCCTCCCAAATATTATTAATTAAGTCTATCTTCTGGTTTTTTTCAGAAGATTACATTGCTTATAATAGAGATGTACTGTCTTTATTGCTCGAATAGTATTGAGCAAAAGACGAACATATAATTGCAAGACTTTTCGCTTGACAAATTAGAAAAGAGGTAACCAAAGTGTATGATTTTTTAGAATATTTACATCGTTATTGTGTAAAATCGATTAATAATTGGGAGGCTGTTGCAGATATATCATGCAAAGTTGTACGTGAAAAAGTTAGTAAAGGTTATTATGTTAAACAAGATAGCGTTGTAATTGATGATAATGATATACCTTCAATTATTAAAATAAGTGGAAATTATGTAGCAGCAGATATATTAGTTACTAGATATTTAGATGGAATGGGTGAATTTATAAAGGTATCAGAATTAGATCAGTCGAGCTATTACGAATGGTTTATGTTTGTTGAAGAAACTAGAAGAATATTTAGAGGTACAGAAATAGTTTATCGATTTTTAAAATATCTATTTACGCATACCTATGAACATAAAAACGAAGAACAAAAAATAGAAAAATATATGAAGAATATTATCATAGATAATCAATTTAGAGGGGGGCATAGTAATGATATAGTTCGTTTAGATATGAAAGATGATAATGTGTTATTTTATAATTTTGATATATACGATACAAATATTCTTTATGAAAAAATAGACGAGGAAAAATTACTTAGAATTTTAGATGAAATAAGTAATACTGACAATTACAAAGCGCTATTTAACATTGTAAGTGAGAACCAAAAGAAATTTTGGAAATCAAATATTAAGCCAATAGTAAGTGAATGTTTAGAAGATATAAATACGATACCATTTGATTTATATGTTTATGTAAATAAGTATATAAGTAATAAAATATTTAACTGTGATAATTATTTAATTACTAAAAATGAGGTTGTGGATTTTTATTTTAATCATGGTAGTGACTTTAATAATTTCAAGATGGGACAGAAATGGACAAAGTCTAAATTTAAGCAGGAAAATAAACTTAAAATACACGAATATATTATTGCAGTAACTTATGTGAATTTATTAAATCATTCATATATGAAATATATCAATGCTGAAAATTACTATGACCCTAGCAAAAAAATAACAAAAGGAATGAAAAATAATTATCATAAATTTACAGATTCATTCAGTGATTTTGTAGAAATGGTGGACGATATAACATGGAGAATCCGTGATTCATTTGATTATATTGGAGGATTAAAAAACAAAGAATTTAACGAAGATGAGAATGAATATATCGAACAATTAATTCAATTTGTTATATTATCTAAATTCGGCTATATGAATGTAGAAAATCACTTTGATTATATTGAGAACTTAAATACGCTTAATAATGAATTAACGACTATATTAAAAAGTGAGTTCGCGCACATTTCAAATGATATGTATAATAATTTATTCAGTAATTTGTTTGATGTTGTAAATACATGGAAAAAGGATTACTCAAATAACTTTTATAATAATACTCAGAATACTATAACTACAGAAAAGTTAGACATAATATCTCGATTTATAAAACAATATGATAAACCAGTTGACCGAGACAAACATGGTAAACGAGTTAAAGCAGAAGTGTTTGAAGGTATAAGTGATTTTCATAGGCGTGTAAAAGAAGGATTTGATAATAATGATGTGCTATTACAATTAAGATTAGAAATGAGCGTACATGAAAATGATAAATTTACTAGTTAAGTAATGGGGATTTTTTGTAAAATCTAATTCAAAAGCAATATAAATATTTAAATATAAAAAAGGGGTAAGTTATGGACTTAAAAAAATTTGAAGAACTATATAAAGATTATAATGATGATGATGTAATAGAACAATTTGCCATATATAAAATAAAAGATGAAAAGCAAGTAATGGAAATTACTGATAAAAAGCTAACCAGTGAAGATAAACAAGTTTTTCAGAGAATAGCTAATTTAAGTTATCAATTTAATGTAGTAAAGGAAATGTATGATTACTATCTTTATGATTTTCAAGTAATTACTGATTATATCAAAGATAAAAGAAACCTAAATAATAAGTTTAAATCTGTTGACTTTGTCAACCTATATTTTTTACATTTCTTATCTACTGCAAGGACTTTTTATCAATATACTGAAAATTTATTTAAGTCTATAGGTAAGAAAGAATTTGAGAAATGGAAAAATAATATATCAAATATTTATGATAATAATTTTTCTTATAGATTATGTTATCAAATGAGGAATTTTACACAGCATCATGGTTTGGCAATTACGAATATTAAAGAGAAATTAAATTTAGATTCTAATGGTAAAGAAATAAATGACTATCAATTGTTCATTGATCCATCTATATTACTAAATACTAACTATAATTGGAAGAATTCAATTAAGAGCGATTTAGAAAATCATAATGGATTAATTGATTTTTATCAATTAATAATAGATTATGACAAGTGTATAAAAGATATACTTTTGTATTCATATATAGGGTTAATAGATAAGTATAGCACTGAATTAAACCAATTAATGACAAAAGCTATGGCAATAGAAGGAGAGGCAGGTATACCTTTTTTAAGAAAAGCTAAAAAGAAAGAACTTAGAGAATATTATAAAAATATTGAATTTACGGAATTACAAGGAAGTAAAGCAATAAATGATATATTTAATATGATGTGTGATTTATATACTCAACTCAATACATCTAAAATTTGTTTCAATAGATGAATATATTTAAACTGAGTAAAAGATGAATAGATAAATGGACCAATTAGCAAAATAACAGATTACAAGTCTAATAATATTAAAATATTGTGAAGATATTTATGTTTTTTTTATAGAATTACTTTAGAGTTAATCCAATATACAGGGTATTTAACTATAGAAGAGATTACTATGTTTGTTTTTTATCAGAGATCCTTCTGAAATTTCTTTGAAAATAAAGCAAACTGAAAATTTTAGAAAACTTAAAAGGGTTTAAAGCGAAGATTTAGTTAATACTTTTAAAAAAGTCCAAAAATAGGTAATACAACTTTAAATAAAGTTCCAAGTGCTGTATATTTTATGTAATTTTGTGTAGGTTTAGATATTAAAAAAGTATAGTTAAAATAGGGAATTCATCAAAAAAAGTAAGTGCATTATTTAATAAAGAAGTGAAAATAGAATGGGTAAAAGAAACACTGATTCAATATAAAAGTATTGAACCATGTAATTTTAATAATGATTTAAATTTTTGGATTGAATATATTGAATATGTTGACAAAAAGCTTCCTCCTTTCGATACAAATACTGTTAATGACGAAAATTTTGATGTGTTTTATGAGTTGTTTGATCAATCAAAATCAATAAAAGATTTAAATATAATTTCCTCTGCTTCTAATCATATTAGGTTATATAAAAATAAAATTAATAATAAAATAGTTGTTAAAGAGATATTTTGTGTACCTATTGTAAATGAAAGGATATACAACACAAAGAAAAGCATACTTAAAGAATCAAACACTGATATTGTGTCGCAAAAAATCCTATAATTGCTAGATTTACTAGAAGAAAGTACAAAGAAGAATTTAAATAATTCATTAGATGAAGTATAAAAAAAGCTTTTTATTAGTGATTAATAATTTTTATAATTTAAATTGCTGCAAAAATGTGAAAGATGCTGCACCTTTTAAAAGTAATAAAAAATAAATATTTAAACTTCTAGAGGAGTTAGGAAAAGTGCAATTTTTACAATTAATGCATATCCTACAAAATTCATTGAGAACAATTTTTCGAAAAAGAAGAACTATATGAAATGATTATAAGAAAAATTACATTATTATGGTATTAATGAATTATTATTTATTGACCTAGATAGTCATATATATTGGATAATAGAAGGAAATACGTATGGTTATAATAATATAACAAATGGGTTAAATTTAATTAACGAATAATAGCTAAAATCTGATAAGTAAATGGTATAATATTTGTAAATATAAATTGTTTGGAGGTATCATATGTCTTTATTTGATAGACTAAGTGTTCTAAAAAATAAATCAGAAATAAAACTTATAGAAAGTAAGCAAGTAGTTGAAGATAAAGTATTTGAAATACGACATGGTAAATTAGATGATATACCAATGACTAAAGAAAGAAAGCGTTCAGAAAAAACGAGGAAAAAACTTGAAAAACATGAATCAAAGGTAAAAGAAAAAGAAAAAAGAAAGCAACAAAGAGAAGAAGAAATAGAAAAAAGGAGAATAGCAAAAGAAGAGCAAGAAAAGCGTGATGTTTGGATTAAAGAGAATGTATTTAAAATTATAGTAAATGAGGAAGGTAAACGAATAATTTTTTGTCCTAAATGTGGTAGTGAGAATAATGTAACTGCTACTACTTGGAACGTAGATGAAGCTGAAAATAGTGAGGATATTGGAACATATTTTAAGAGAACTTGTAATTTATGCGGACATTCTCAAAAATTTAATAAAGATAACCCTAAAAAAATTTATGAATAGGAATAAAGAATTGATACATTTTCTGGATAAGTGAAAAAGACAAATTCTATTGAAATAATATAGAATTTGTCTTTTTTTATAATTTTTAATTGTTTAAATGTTAGAATTTATAAAACCTCATTATCAACCGATACGCAGAAGCGTATCATAAGTGATGCGGTTTTTAAATTCACTAAATTAAGTGATTTTAATCGTTTCACAATGTATGAGATTGATATGTTTTGTGAATCTTAATAAAACGTATATAGTAAGATTTACATTAATTTGCAAACAGGATAATGTATATAATTTATTGATAATGATAATAAATAGTATATTAAATGAAATTTCATATCAATGTGTATAGAAATATATTGCACTATGTATTACTATAAATATATATTTAGAAATACTGTGAAAAATAGTTTTACTTAAGGAGTGTGTAGATCATTTTTTATTTTCCTGATTATTTTGATTTGGACGAGGTGAAAAAGTATAGTTTCTATATGTATAGATATTTTAACGATAATGTAATAGACAATATGAGAGAGCTATATAAACAAGACAAAAATATGTTTAACCAATTTCGTAAAGAATTATATATTAGAGGTATAGGGTTTAAGGAAGAATTACAAAATAATTTTTTTAAAGGTATAGATTACAGCTTATATCCTTATATTAAAATTAATGATAATAAAGATAGATACAAATCTTTTCCTTTCGAACTTTTTGGATTAACACAAATAGTGACTGATTTAAAAATAAAATCAGATAAATTTTTTAATTATGTGCCAGTTAATGGTTTTGATAAATTTATAATGCCCGAACGAAAAGAGTTATTTATCTCGAAATTAAAAGAATACGGGTTTGAATTATTTTATAAGCAAGACGAAGACATTGAAAAAAGGGTATATAACGAACTTGATATATCTAAATATGTTCCTTATCAATTATTTTCTCACTTTATTAAATATTGTAATAGAAAAGACTATACCATTAATGAGATTGATGAGGCTTTAGTAGAATATAAAAATGCAAGAGGTACTAGAAAGAAAACATGGAAAAAGCTATACAACTACTGTATTGAAAAAAGATTAATAAATAATAATAATACTTTAAAATATAATTTTCACAATAAAGGATTAGATAAGCTATTAAGTAATAACAATAAAAGTTATTTAGAATTTATGGATCAATATTTTAGTGAAGATAATTTATTATCAAAATGGCCTTATGTATATGGACAAACTGTAATAAGAGAAATATTGGAAAGTAATAATGTGCTATATGAAAATTATTTATTAAATCTTAATTCTAAATTGACAGAATTAAAAAATCATACCAATTATAAATATATTAAGGATATGCCAATTTCTGATATTATAAATTTCTATGAGCTATCAAATATATTTTTAAATGAAACCAGATTGGTAAGCGAATTAGGAATAGAATTTTATGACAATGCTATTATTGATATATTTTTAAAATTTATAGGTAAATTACCTAATTTTTCAAATATTAAAAATGATATATTTAAATCTGTGTCCGAAAGAGAATTAAAAGTACTTATAAATAGAGATAAAGGTAAAACTTTAGAGGAAATTGCGAAAGAAATTGACGTTACAAGAGAAAGAGTCAGACAGATAGAAGCAAAAGCAAAACGTAATCTAAAATCTTCTAATGAACTAAACAAAATGATAAATTTCGTTTTATTTAAATTTAGAAAGAAATCTATTATTCAATTATCACAAATTATGAAATATTTAGATATAAAATTAGAATATGGCTGTATAATTACAATATTATTGGAAGGAAACTCTAAATATTTAGTGAATAATAAATATACGTTTTTGATATCATATAACTTATATAAAAATATCAAAAATGAAATAGAATACTATATATCGAATGACCGTATAGTAATACCATTGAATGAATTAGAATATGTATGTGAAGAAAGCATGGAATTCGCTACAAAGTGGTTAAAAGAATTTAACTATAAATTAGTTAATAATAATTTTGTTAAATGTAATATAACAATTGTAGCGGCAATAGAATATATTATGTATTTGAATAAAGACAAAATATTTATAAATAATGATGAAGGGTATAATTTTTTAATACATCAAATTTATAGGTTATTTGATAAAAAAATTAATTCTAATCCAAGAGCGTTATTCGCCAGAGTAGCGGATGCTAAAAATGTAATTTTAATAGATAGAAATGCGTATAAATATGAAGATTTTGAAGATATTGACGGAGAGTTTTTAGTCGAAATAAAAGAACTTGTAAACAAAGAACTTACTCAAGGTAAGCATGCAGATCCAAGAGTGATTTATAGAAATAATTCAAAATTAATGCAAGAAAACAATATTTATTCATATTCACATTTGTATTCTATCATCAAAACTTTTTATTCTGAAGATTTTAAAGTTGGTCACCAAAATACACTTTATATTTATTCAAAGGACTCTAATAAGTTAACTGCAGAAGATATTTTATATGTATACCTAAGAGAAAATCCTTTGGTGACAATTGATAAAGCAATAAAAGATTTAAAATGGAAGAAGTTTAAATTAGAACAAATTATTCCTAGGCTCAGCGATGTCATAATTAATGGGAAACAAGAAATAATTCAAATAAGTGGCATAGAAGCAGAAGTACATTACCAAACTTTATATGATTTAGTGAATGGTGAAATAGAAAAAGGATATATAATTACTGCTGACTTGTATATGACAGTTGCGTTTGATGACAAGTTATCTGTTTTGATAAATAAATATAATATTAATGATCTTCATAGTTTTGCGCAATTTATAAAATCTAAATTCATGTTTATGCATGGACATTCTCAATTTTTATATAGTAAATATTCCAATTATAGAAATATCGAAGATGTTATGATGTTCAATTTACCTGAAATCATTACTTTTAAGATAATACGCGATTTTATAGTTGGAAAAGGATATTCTGAGCAACGATATTACAAGGCAAAAGATATATTAATAGAAAATAATAAAATTATACCTTATAATAATGATCATTTTCTTAATCTTGAAAAATTTGATCTACCATTAAATACTCAAAGAAACATATTAGAATTATTAAAGTCCAAATTTAAAGATAAAATATACATTAGTAAGACACAACTTCAAGATGTAAATATAGAATTAAATGATTCACTTATGGTTACTCCTGAAATTATAGCAAGTGTTGCAAAGTCAAATGGTTATCATTTGATTGAAGCTTATTATGGTTCCACATATGAATTACCAATTATCACAGTTAAAAAATTTAATTCTTATGCTGAATTTGTATATAAAATTGTTAAAGAAGATTTTAAAGATATATATAATGAAGAAAATTTATTATTATTTTTAAAAAGTTATGGATTAGTCCATCAAAACTCAGATCAAATATATTTCACACTTAAAGAAAGTGATTATTTTACTTTTGATAATCTTGGTTTTTTTTACTTAAATGAAAGAGGTGTATAAATGTTCGATAGTTTAGAGTTCAAATTACAATATAGGTCAAGTCATGATAATTTATTTGAACATTTTTATAAACCTTGTTTAAATAATGCAATTAAATATGATAGAGCGTCAGGGTATTTTACGAGTGAAAGTTTGAAATTATTAGCCGAGGGTTTAGATATATTTTTATATAATGGTGGTCGAATTAGAATTGTAGCTAATCCTAATTTATCTCAAGAAGATATTGAGGCTATTGAAAAAGGTTATGCTGCAAGAGAGAGTGTAATCGAAAGACGTTTATTAAAAGAAATTGAATTAAGTTATAAATCAATTGAAGATGACACACTTAATGTTTTATCTTGGTTAATTTATCGAGGACAATTAGATATTAAAATTGCATTTACTACTAATGGTTCAATATATCACGAAAAATTTGGAATTTTTACTGATAAAAATAATAATTCAATTGCATTTTCAGGTTCCGCTAATGAAACATATAATGGATTAAGTCAAAATTTTGAAAAAATAGATGTCTACTCAAATAAGCAAGATAAACATAGAATTGATAACGCAATAATGGATTTTGAAAAATTATGGTCAAATGAAACTAATGAATTAAAAGTAATAAATTTGCCAGAAACTATAAGAAAAAAAATGATTGAATACAAATCTTTAGTACCACCGCCTGCCTTGAAAGATAATGGATTAGAAGAAAATGAAAGAAGAATTGAACCTAGAAAATATCAAAAAGAAGCAATCAATAGCTGGAAGAAAGCGGGATACAAAGGGATATTAGAAATGGCTACGGGAACAGGTAAAACCATAACCAGTCTACTAGCTGCAAAAGATTATAATGAAAAAGTGAAAAACTGTGTGACTGTTATTGTTGTACCATTTCAACATTTAGTGAATCAATGGCAAAAAGATATTGATTTTATTTTAGGAACAGAGGTAGTTAAATGTATGGGGGCTCAATCTTCATGGATAAACAGAGTGAGAGAAATGGTTCAAGAATATAATTTAGGACTTGTTGATCAATTTGTAGTTATGACGACTTATAAAACTGCAACGTCATCTTATTTTAAAAATTTATTTAGAAAATTGAACAAATCAGCAATGTTAATTACAGACGAATGTCACTACATAACTTTTAAAGGATTCAAAGATTTTCCATTTGAAAAATTCAATGCTCGACTAGGTTTATCAGCAACACCAGATCGTTGGTGGGATGAAGCAGGAACCACTTATATGAAAAAATCAGTCGGTGAAGTAGTCTATGAATATACTTTGTATCAAGCTATTAGTAATGAAAAATTAACAAAATATGATTATTATCCGCACCTTGTCGAATTTAATGAGTCAGAAATGTTGGAATATAATAAAATTACACAACTAATTATTAATAATTTAAATAAAAAAGATAAAGATGAGGCTGATACTAAAAAAAAATTAGAATCTTTATATAGAAAAAGATCTAATTTAATAAATAAAGCTAATAATAAGATAAATGTTTTCTTGCAAGATTTTAAAACTGAGGATCTTACAAAAATATCTCATACACTGGTTTATTGTGCTCCTGGGGATATAGAAATGATTGTCAAATCAATTTCAGACTTAGGTGTAAAAGTTTCTAAATTTAATTCTGATGTTAAAAACAAGGATAGAGAAAAGTTGCTAACTATGTTTGAACAAGAACAAATACAAGTTTTAGTTGCTATTAAATGTTTAGATGAGGGCGTAGATGTGCCTGCAACTAAAACAGCATATTTTTTAGCAAGTACATCTAACCCGAGAGAATTTGTACAAAGAAGGGGGCGAATTCTTAGAAAATATAAAGGAAAAACTTTTGCGGAAATACATGATTATATTGTCTTACCAATTGGGTTAACTTATGATGATTTTTATAAAATTGCAATAAAAGAATTACCTAGATTTTCTGAATTTAATGATAGTGCTATAAATACAACACAAAATAAAATAGAGATGAGTAAAATATTAGAAGATTATAATCTAACTCATCTAATGTATAAAAAGCCATGGGATGTATATAAAGAAATGAAGGAGTTGTTTGATAATGACAGCATTAAATAATGAATTAAGTAAAAGATTAGCAAATTTGGACGATGAGTATGAAATATTATTAAGACCATTACTTAACGACTTAGCAAGTGCGAATACAAGCACAGAAGAAACATTAGCAAAAGATAAGTTCAAAAAACAATTAAGCGAATTTATTAAAGAAAGAGATGAACGATGATATGAAACTTATTAAAATGGATTTAGAAAATTTTAGACAATACTATGGTAAGCAGTCTATTGATTTTGCATATCAAGGAGACCAAAACACTACTATTTTGTTTGGGGAAAATGGTAAAGGAAAAACAGGTATATATAGAGCTATTATGTTTGTTTTATTTGGTTCAAAGAAAATTTCTCAAGACACAGCTAATGAAAATATACATTTGACGAACTTTAAGGTTATCGATGATGCTGCGGGCCCAGCACAGTCTTCTGTTACCTTAAAATTTGAGCATGAAAATAATGTTTATGAAATCAAAAGAGTAATGAGAGCTATAAAAATATCTTCAAATTTAATTCAAGAACAAGAAGGTGACGTCAGTCTTCTTGAAATTGATAAAAAAACAGGGAACGTCAAACCTAATGCTTTAACGGATAAACAAGAAATCAATATAAAAATAAATAAAATTATTAATGAAGATATTAAAGATTTCTTTTTATTTGACGCTGAAAAAATAGACACAATAGCAAAAGCAGATTCTAACGTAAGAAAAGAAGTTAAAAGTGCAATATTTAGTTTACTACAATTAGATAAAATTGAAACAGCTAAAACATTTGTAAAGGATATTAGCAAAGTTGTTCGTCATCGCTTATCTGAAGGTATGAAAGATGGTAATGCAAATCAAATATCAAAAAAAATGAGTGATATCGATTTAGAGTCAGAAGAAATCAAAGGCATATTAGTTAAACTAGATGAAGATAAACAAGTGATGGATGAAATGATAGCAAAGCATTCATTAACATTAGAAAAAAACAAGCATATTGTTGAAACTAAAGATAGAATCAAAGAAAAAGAAGAGCAAATTGAAATATTACAAACTCAATTAGAAATTAATAAGGAACAACTAAGTCGTAGTCTATTTGAGTCAGGACCGTCTTTATTAGTAGAAGGTTTTCTAGATGAGAATAAAAATTATTTTGATAATTTTCTAGGCGATAATAAAGTAAGTATACCTAAAGAAGTTTTAAATTTATCATTGCTAAATGATAAATGTATCGTGTGTGACAACGATTTAAAAGAACATGAACAAAATAAGAAATACATAGAGTCTTTACTAGAAACATATAAACACTCTGAGTCTTATGAACTAGCTAGAAATTTATTGAAAGAAGCTCAAGATCGTCTAGATGATCATAAAAAAAGTGAACAAGATTTTAATAGTAATTTAAAGAGTTATAAAAACTTGAGTAACCAAATTTCAAAAGAAGTAGATGTTATTAGAGACTTAAAAGATGATATTGCTAACTCAGCGAAAAATTCTGTGGATTTAGCAGATATTCAAAGCATGATAGAACAAGAGGAAACAAAAAAAGAGACCGTCATTAGAGAAATTGCGCTTAAAGAAAATAAACTTGAAGAATTAGATGTGGAAAAAGAAAAGCTTGAAAAACAATATCAAGAACTTTTGAAAAAGGAAAGTAGAAATGAATTTGATCAATCACAGTTACAAATATTGGTAAATCTGGAACATGAATTAAAAGATATTTCAAAAACATTTAGTGAGGATGTAAGAATCTTACTAGGTAGATATACTTCTGAAATTTTCAAAAAATTAATTGATAAAAAAGATATCGAGGTTATTAATAACGTTGAAATAGATGCAAATTTTCAAATTGTTGCTCTTAATAATAATGGATATAAAATTACTCAAGATATTTCACAAGGACAGAGACAGATACTTTCTCTTTCTTTTATAACTGCATTAGCTAAATTAGCAGTTAGAGAGGGTTCTGTTGACAAAATTGACTACCCGTTGTTTATGGATTCTCCTTTTAACCGCTTGAGCGGAATGAACAGAGATAATTTAATTGAAAAAATACCAAACCTAACGGCACAGTGGATATTACTTGTTACTGATACTGAATTAACTCCAAGTGAAGAAAAAGTATTTAAATCCACAAATCGTTTGGGTAGATGGTATAGAATAAACCAATTAGACATACATCATTCTGAAATTGAATCTGTAGATTTAAATGAAACAATGTCTACTAGAGGAGGATTATAAATGGGTATATTAAAAGATAATCAAATGATATTTTATACTGACAGTAAGTATAATGATGTTTTTGATACTTTTATCAAAAAAGAAGCCAAAAACAAAATAGAAATTAAACAATTATATATACTGGCTGCAACATTAGGATTTAAAAATTCAAAACGAGTTCAAGTTTCAAGTAAAGGTAAAGAAACAAGAACTAGTTACTTATCATATAAAGAAGAAGCATTATTACTTAATATGGTTTTTGCTGATAGCGAAATAAATAATAATATTGATAAAATTGTAAATTTAAATAATAAAATAAAAATAAAAAACATAATAGATGAATATGCAAATGGAGGATTAGAACTAATAGTTGAGAGAGGACTACCTCATAGATGGAATGGCGAGTTTCTTGACAATGAAGATGGAAATTTAACATTTGATTTATCAAAGTATATACTTTCTGAAATTCAAAACATCCCATTTTAATAAGTTGTATTTTAAATTTATTATTTAATGCAAAATTTTTTCGAAAATAACTCTTGATTATTACTGTGTAATTGTTAATTAATGATACATTAGTTTATATAAAGAATAAGTAATATCAGTTTCAAAAGAAAGTTTGATTTACTACAAAAATATTAAAGTTGATAAAAATTTCGATATATTTTACAAGATATATGAAAAGAAATGAAAATTGATAATCTCGTAAAAAACAGCATAGAACTGTTAAAAGGACAAAAACTGCCATTCAAAATGAATAATAAGTTGTATCTTTATTAAATATTTTATTTGTCATTAAGTTAAAGTTTTAAAAAATGAGCTTGAGAACTTTAGAAGAATTATTGCTTATTAGAAGGATGTCATGAAAAAATCAACACTCATTAATAAATTTTTAGAAATACTATATTCAAGAAGTTTACTCAGAGAAATTGAAAATAAATTTATTGATGCAGGTATTATGAGAGATAGTTCTATAGATCAGAAATATAGCGGACAACGTAAATCATTGGCATGGGAATATATTAGTAATTTAAATTTAGAAGATGAAACTGAATTTTCTAAATAAAATAATGTTATTGAAAAGTATTTGTTTCAATGGGATCTGTACACTCATGACATTAATGGAGACGAGGAAATTAATAGATTATTAAAAGTTATTAATGCATTAGGCTATGTATATAATCAAGATACAGGAAGAATAACTAAATATGGAAGTGAAGTTAATTTGAGTACTGTTAAATCTTTGGTAGAAAAATTTGATGTTGAGTATTTATTAAATGAATGTAAAAGAATTGAAAAAAAGGACAAACAGATCCTGAAGACGCAATTACATCTTAAAAATCAATGGTTGAGAGTATTTTCAAGTATATTTTAGATTCTGAAGAAGAACAATTTAATAATAATGAAACTTTGATAGTTTTATATAAAAAAGTAAGTAATATTTTGAACCTTTCTCCTGGTAAACATAATGAAAATACTTTTAAAACGATCATGAGCGGAATGATAAGTGTAGTTAATGGTTTGGATGAAGTAAGGAATGAATATGATGACACACACGGTAAATCAAAGAAAAGTTATAAGCCGGAAACTAGGCATGCTTTTCTAACAATCAACGCAGCACGTACTATAACTGAGTTTCTTTTAGCTTCATATAAAAAGTAAAAATTATTTAAAGAATAACAATCAATTACACAGTATACTATCTCGATGATTACAATTTTTTCTCAATAAAAAAAGTATATTAATTTAGCACAAAATTGATAAAATAGAGACGTATATATGAGAAATTGATAGGTGATATAATGGGAAACTTATTAAAAATAGAAAATATTAACTATTCATTAGAGAATTTAGATAACTCAGTACGTAAGTGGAATGCTTCAGCAAATGGGAAATTTTTATTGAGATATCCGACTGTGTATATCATTAATGACAAAAAAAGTGAAAATAATTTTGAAGTTTATGTGGGAGAAACAGCTGATATAAGAAATAGAACAAGACAACATCTTAATGCTGATACGAAGGTGAAATCATTTTGGGAAGATTTTTCTGAATCAAAAAAATCATCAATGTATGTGATTGGTCATGAATTATTTAATAAATCTTTGACTCTCGATATTGAAAATAGGTTAATGCAGTATTTGTTGAGTGTAGAGAATATATCTAGAGTTCATAATAGTAGAACAAATCAACAAAATGAATATTATACATCGGAAATGCTTGATGAGATATTCTCTGAAATATGGCAATCTTTAAATAAAAAAAATAAATCGTTATTTCCTATAGAAAGTATTATTAAAGATTCAGCTATATTCAAAGCATCTCCATTTCATAAATTGACACAAGAACAAATTAATGCTAAAGAAGAAATACTAACTAAAATTAAAGAAAGTATACTTTTAAACGAAGATGGACAATTAATTATTGTTGAAGGAGAAGCAGGCTCGGGTAAAACAGTTCTAATGAGTACATTACTTTATGAATTAGGAAAATATAATTTGGATTTAGATGAAAATTTAGATATTCATCTTTTAGTTAACCATAATGAGCATGTTTCTATATATAGTCAAATAGCTTCTAAATTAGGTATAGCTAATAAAAAAAATAAAATTGTTCAAAAACCTACTAGTTTTATTAATAACAACTCATCAGATGAAAAAGTAGATGTGGTTATTGTTGATGAAGCACACTTACTTTTAACTCAAGGGAAGCAAAGTTATCAAGGTAAAAATCATTTAGATGATTTATTGGCGAGAGCCAAAGTTGTGGTAATTGTATTTGATATAAAACAAGTTCTTACTACTGAACAAATTTGGGAAGTAGATAAGTTGAATGAATATTTTGATAAAGCCAAAAGTAATAGTAATCATGTAACATTGAGAAATCAAATGCGTATAAATAGTGATATTTCAACTGTTAATTGGATCAGAAACTTAGTTGATTATCAAGTAATAAATTCTATACCTAAAGATAAATTAGGATATGATATTAAAATCTTTGATACACCAGATGAGTTAGAAAAAGCTATTAAGATAAAAGCTGCACATACAGATAGTGGTATATCACGAATGCTTGCTACATTTGATTGGAAGTATGGAACCAAGCCACCTAATAATGAAGACTTTTGGAGAGTTAAAATCGGAAATTGGTCCATGCCTTGGAATTATCAATTAAAAGTTAATAGAAATCAAGTTAGCTTACCGTGGGTTGAGCAAGATCAAACAATCGATGAAATAGGCTCAACATTTACTATACAAGGTTTAGATTTAAACTTTGCGGGCGTCATTATAGGACCTTCAGTTAAATATAGAGATGGCAAAATTATTTTTGACAAAAGTGAGAGTGCTAATAAAAAAGCTACACAAAGAAGAACGTTAAAAGACGGATCAAAACAGTATTTTTCAGAAATGCTTTTGAAGAATGAATTAAATGTCTTATTAACACGTGGTGTAAATGGCTTATATATTTATGCTGTAGATGATCAATTAAGAGAAGCACTAAAAATAGCAGCAAAGGATGAGAGCAATGAGTGAAATTAATGATATCGTGAAAGAAATTAATAAATTTAGAGATGCTCGTAACTGGAGACAATTTCATAATGAGAAAGATTTATCATTGTCCATTACTTTAGAAGCAGCTGAGTTATTGGAATTATTCCAATGGAAAACATCTGATGAAGTAGTAGAAACTAATCGTGAAAGGTTAGCTGAAGAAATAGCAGATGTATTAATATATAGCTATATGTTAGCAGACAATTTAAATTTTGATATCAATGATATTATCCGTAAGAAGTTAGTGAAGAACGCGGAGAAGTATCCTATAGCAAAAAGTAAAGATAACAAAATTAAGTATAATGAATTGTCTTAGAAATTTGGTTTTTAAATAAAAATTATCAATCCCATAAACTCCCCATATTACTACACATTTTCGTGTGGGAATGGTGGGGAGTTTTTAATTTAAACTTTATCAACATCCAATCATTTTTCAAATCACAATCCCTGTTTTTCTTCATCACACAGTCGTGAATCTCTGTAATTTTTGTTCATTTAAGATTTTTAGGTTCGCGCGCAACAAGGTTCAGACATCGATTTGATTTTGATAAATCATCTTCCTGTTTTTTCAGGTATCCATTTATGGCATATTTAAATTGGTTAGGCACTAGATAAATTTAACCGTAGTCTGTGTATCAACCTGTTTTATTCCTTTCTCTGTCGATGTTCTTCAATAAGAAATTCTAAAAAATACTAAAGTTATAGAAAGGTATCAGAATTATTGTGATTTTACTTGTCGATAAGTTAATTACGACTGAAGTGATTACAATTGATTCGAAAATTAATAAACAAATCGCTAAAAATCTCTCGCTTGAAGGTATGATAGAGACAAAAGAACAACAAAAACAAATACTTGCTACTATTAAATAATAAGAAAGAAATTACCAATGAACTGATTCGTAAAATTGCCTTTAGAAATGATTACTAAAAATCATAAAACAACATAGAAGTAAAAATAATTGATGAACCACGCAGTTATACATAAATATGACTATGTGGTTTTTATACTATATAACCATAACAATTATATACAAAAATAATTTAAAATGAATGGGTGTTTATTGTTTGGTAATATAAAAGAGAAATTTGTATTATAACTCAATATTTATATGAAGATACCATGATTTTAGAAAAGAATTCAAAAACAGAGAGATGTGAAAATGTGAAACATTCTAAAAAGTTACTTTTATGCATCAGTTTTTTATTAATAACGATTTTTATTGGTGGATGTGGATTTATAAATAAAGACGATAGCAAAGAAACGGAAATCAAAAAAAGTTTTAATAAAACGTTAAGTATGTATCCTATTAAAAACTTAGAAGATCTATACGATAAAGAGGGGTATCGAGATGAAGAATTTAATAAAAATGACAAAGGAACATGGGTAATAACTTCTAGTATTAATATTCAACAAAAGGGGGAAGGTTTAAAAACTAGACGAATGGTTTTATTTATGAATCGAAATACAAGAACGTCCAAAGGTAAGTTCATGATAACTGAAGTAAAAGAAAAAAGTGATATAGGATTTCAGACTCGAAAGAAAGAATATCCAGTCAAATTGATTGATAATAAATTCATTCCATCTAAACAAATAAAAGATGAAAAAATAAAAAAAGAAATAGAAAACTTTAAGTTTTTCTCACAATATGGCAATTTTAAAGATTTAAAAGATTATAAAGACGGTGAGGTATCTTATAATCCTAATGCGCCTAATTATTCAGCTAAATATCAACTCAGTAATAATGATTATAATGTAAAACAAATAAGAAAAAGATATGATATTCCAACCGAACAAGCCCCTAAGTTGTTATTAAAAGGTACAGGTGATTTAAAAGGTTCATCCACAGGTTCTAAAAATATTGAATTTACTTTTGTAGAGAAAAAAGGAGAAAATATTTATTTTACTGACAGTGTTGAATACACGCCAAGCGAGTAAGAAAAGCTCAAAATATTATCATCCATACTCATAAAAAATAGAACTGATGAGATTAATACGCTCATGAGTTCTATTTTTTATGTCAACAACTTTATTTCCATCATCACCCTAAATATTGCATTTGATATCCGATTCTCGGAGGGGGGATAATTAATTCCTTATCCATACCATCAATATTTTCATTATAATTTAACTTCTACGACGCCATGTGCACACGTAAGGATGCCATTTCGCACTTATTGACGTATCCGATTCTTTTTTTAAAATGAAATGAATTTTTTCTGATTAACATACCGTTAGTCATAATCACCAACTTATTCTTAAAGTTAGTTCTTATATAGGAAATAATTTCTAATATATCTTTTCTAATAAAGGGTTCTCCGCCAGTTAGAATAAGCGTATTCGGGTTGACGTCAATAATCTTATCAATTGCATATTTAACATCATTTGTACTTAAAATATCTTGTGATAAAGGAGAAGCAGATAGAGCACAATGACTACAAGAAAGATTGCATTTATTTGTAAGAGTAAAAGTCACACTTAAATTATTTTCTTGATGAGTTTTTTCTTCATCTACGTAGTATCGTATTTCAAGCAATTCGTTAAAAAGCCGCTTTAAGTTATCTATCACATTACTTACATATTTATACTTCATAAAATCTCCAATTTGATTAGATTCAACCAATTTGTTTAAAACTTCAAAATATTTTCTACTTGTTCTTACCCATTGTCCATTGTTTAAGTTGACTAGTAAAACTTTATTTTTAAAGTAAACTTCATGTACATTTGTATTTTTGATATACATCTAATCACCTCGATATCAAGTTATCATTACTTTATCAATTTTCTATCAATTTTTTATCAATTTAATTAATATTGACCAAACCTTCATAATTGTATATTTTGTGAATTTCCTAAAATTGATATATTATTGATTTCTTTTTGATATGTTGATATAAAAGGAGGCTAATTTTGGATGAATGAAATAGTTATCAAAGGTTTGAGTAAATCATATGATGGAAAGAAAGATGCGCTTAATTCATTGGATTTAGTAATTCCCAATGGTATGTTTGGTATTTTAGGAAGAAACGGATCTGGTAAATCTACATTAATGAATATTATTGCAACAATTCTTCAACCAAGTAAGGGAACAGTAACAATTAATGGTATTGAAATTAAGAATTCACAAAAGATTAGACAAATGATTGGTTACTTACCTCAAGATTTTGATTTTTATCCTAATATGAAAGTCTCGGAAGTTTTATACTATTTAGGTTTTTTATCTAAAATAAATCAAACGGATTTCGATAAATATGTAGATTTAATTCTTCGTAAGGTTAATCTAATTGATTATAAAAATAAAAAGATTAAAAGTTTATCTGGTGGAATGAAAAAAAGATTAGGTATAGCGCAAGCCATTTTACATGACCCCAAAGTAATTATTGTCGATGAACCAACGGCGGGATTAGATCCAGAAGAAAGAGTAAGGCTACGCAATTTACTATCTGATTTAGCTGAAAACAAAATTGTGATTATATCAACTCACATTGTGAGCGACATTGAATCAACTTGTAATAGGATTGCTATTTTAGATAAAGGAAGTCTTGTATATAAAGGTGACATACCATCGTTGATACAACAAAGTGATGATCATATTTATGAAATCAATCTATCCCCATCGGAATTAGAATCATTTAGAGAAAATGACTTATTTATTACTAAAACTCAAGAAATTGAAAATAAATTAAAAGTTAGGTTTATTTCTGAAACAAAAGTTGCAAACGCTAAAAAAGTTAAAGCTGATTTTGAAGATGCTTATATGTATTTTTTAAAGAAACAACAAGGAGGTTTGAATCATGCGTCTATTTATAATGGAATTTAAACATTTAATGGTTAGTAAGACATTTCTATTTTATTGTTTATTGATTATTATATTCACGGTATTGAATTGTCAACAAGTCCTCAAACATCCTATTAATTCAGATGTATATCAACCTCAAAATATGATTATGTATTCTACTGATAAAAACATAATAATGTCAAATGAAATTAAAGAATTAAAGAACGAAGTACATCAAAATAACTTTAAAACGTATCAATTTGGATTTTTAAAGCAAAAAAAGTTAAATGACCAACAAATTTCTAAAATAAAGAAACTAATATCAAAAATGGAAAAAACGAATAATTTTCATCAGTTTAAAAATTATTCTAATAGCGTATCACATGTTGTTGGATGGGGATCTCAATATTCTAAAAATAATATCTCATTATTTGGAATTAAGAATATGAGTAAGAGCAAGTATGTTAAAGAGAAGAATATTATAAAAAATAAAGAGTACTATTATGGAGCATATAGTAGATATTTTTCAGATATTATTGGGGTAGTGTTAGGAATACTTCCATTCTTTTTGGGAGCTCAAATGATTCTTCAAGACAAAAAAAGTAATGCCATTAAAACGATTCATTCTAAATCTATATCATCATACCAATTAATTTCTACACGTGTATTTACTATTCTTGTTTTGGCATATTTACCAGTATTATTAGTATCAATATATTTTGTTACTTGTTTATCGATGATACATCAAATATCGATGTTTTCTTTATTTATTTTTTATAAAATTTTAATTTTGTGGACATTACCCACTTTAATATTTACTATCGCGATGGGATTGTTTGTCACAATTATATTGAATTCTTATTTAGGTGTAATGATACAAATAGTAATTTGGTTTATCAATTTAAATATAGGTTCTCGTGCCATTGAGGGGTGCTATGGTTCTCTATTGATTCCTAGACATAATACTTTATTTAACGCAGTTTTTTTCTATAATCACTTCAATCAAATTTTAGCTAATAGATTTACATACTTTGGCTTAGGTTTACTTTTAATTCTACTTAGTACATATATATTTGACCTGAAAAGAAGAGAGGTAGGTTTTAATGCCAAAATTTTTACTAATAGATATCAAAACTAATTTAGTCAAACTTTACATGGGAATTTTAATTCTATTATTTGGTGGAATGTTTATTTTTGGTGTATCTAATCTTAATCATGAGAGAGTTACACAATACATTGAGTTAATATTTACTATACTAGGCATATTGTTATTTACTGCTATCTATTCTGTAGATCAAAACAAGAAGTCTAAGTTAACTATTAGTGCAAAGTGTCATGACTACCAATTCGTATTTATGCTTAGATTAGTTATAACAATCATCTATATACTGTTCTTAATTACAATCAATTTATTTATATTTTATTTATTTAACTCAAATATCATTGTTTTGAGAGATATGTTTATTGCTTTAACCAGTACTTTATTTATAGGATCAATATGTTTATTAACAAGTATTCTTAGTGGTAATACATTAAATGGCTTAATGTTTGGACTTGTATATTTCTTATTCTGCTTAGGATTTAGAAATCTAGGCTTTATGTATTTATTCTCAGAAACCTTTAACTTTCCATTTTATATAAAAATATTTCAATTTTTATTAGGAATTGTATTATTAATTCTTAGTTACACTATTATCAAAAAAGTACAAAATTAATACGTTTTGAAATCAAGCATTGTCATTTATAATTTCTAGCGTAACATGAATACTATAAAAACAAGCTTAGGTGATTTGTGATGTATAACATAATGATTGTCGACGATGAAGAAAAAATTGTGTCATTTATAGAAGAAAGTTTATACTTAGAAGGTTTTAACACTATTGTCGCTTATAATGGACGTGACGTTTTAAAACAAATCGATGACAAAATTGATTTAATCATTTTAGATATTAAAATGCCGTATATAGATGGGTTTGAAGTTGCTCAATCACTTAAAGAGAGTAATATACCTATTATTTTTCTTACTGCTAAAGATAATCTTGATACTAGACTGAAATGTTTCTCGCTTGGTGCAAAGGATTACTTACCTAAGCCTTTCTATATGGAAGAACTTATAATTCGAATTAAAAATGTACTTAATCAAAGTCATTCTCAAAGTTTGACTCCCAACATAAAAAAAACTAAAGAATTAATCATTTATTACGATACATATAGAATTGACGTAAATAACATGACGATAGATATTACAAAAAAAGAATTTGAAATTATAAAATTACTATCTTTAAATCCTCAATATTATTTTAGTAAAGAACAGATATATGATTCGATTAATTTAAATAAGACAGGCAATACTCAAGTTGTGGCTGAACATATACGTAAAATAAGAAAAAAGTTAAGTTGTTATAGTCGTTTTGAATACATCGATACAAAGTGGGGAGTTGGATATAAATGGCTAGAGTAGAAAGTTTAAAAAGAAAAATGACACGTCTTATCATAGCAATTATAGTTGTCAGTGTTGGATTAGTATTTTTACTACAAATTTTGCTTAATGTATTAGAATTTTCAAATTTTGGAAAGTCTTTATACACTAATTTTTGGAAACAACCGCATTACATTTTCTCTTTTACTAGCGCATGTATCAGTATTATGACTCCTTTGTTAATCATTTACGTGTTCACACAGTTTTTTTATAAAAAGTACATTACAACTAGTATTAATTATCTTAATGATACGATTCAAGGATTAAAAAATAACCGCACTGATGTTGAATATAAGAAAATGAATATTACAGAATTTAATAAAGTGATTCAAGAAGTAGAACATATACATACTTATCTTGCTAATAGTATTAAAGATCAATTATCTATTCAAAATAATTTTAAAAGAAAACTCGAAATTTTAGAACATGATTTAAAAACACCGTTAACTGTCCTTCAAGGTCATATTGAATTATTAAGAAAGATTAATCGTTCTAATCTGTCTCAGGAGGAAATACAATTCAAAATAAACAAAGAAGCAGACATTGCGTTACAATCTATTGATAGAATAAATAATCAATTACAAATACATATTAAGAACATCAACCTATTGCCAAACCATTCAGATACAATTCATGTTGATAAAGTAATAAAAATCATTAAAGAAAGCTATAATCAACAATACATATTAAAGGAGAGAGAACTGATTATTGATGTTGATCATGATTTCCCTTATCATACCTTAAGCATTAACAATCAAGTTTTATACCACGTCATCGATAATCTAATTAATAACGCCTTGAAATATGCTGAAAAACAAATATCTATAAAGTTTGAAGTTATAAACGACCATTTACTAAACTTCACCATAACCAATGATGGTAGAATATTTACTGAAGATGAACTGAATTCTGCCAAAGAATGGGGGACAAAAGGTAAAGAATCAAATGGGTCTGGTATCGGACTATATTTTGCTAATATTGTGCTTCAACAATATAATAGTGAACTTATTTTAGAAAATGAGAATAAGCATGCAAAAGTAAGTTTCAATATTCCTGTCTAACAAAGTTTATTAATTCTAAAGAATAAAGTTTGTATTTATTGCTAAGATTTAAAATTATAAACACATCTGAATGATTAATTATCGTATAGACATCTGGAGTTGATATCTTGATTCCTATTACATCGCTATTATTATTGTGATTGAATTTGATATTTTTTTAATTAGCAACATAATTTTGAGAATATATAAAGTCATTTAAAGATTATTGAAAACAAAAAGCTAAAGCAATTATTAGTTTTTAGTCATTTATTGCTAGCCTTGGTTATTAACTACTAAAAGGACTAAGTGACCGTAATGAGTCTGCTTAGTCCTTTTTATAATCCCTTTCCCAACTTCTTTAGTGAAGAAATATATCTACTAATCGTCCACTGTCTACTCAGACTATTTCGTCTATTCTTCAATTGTCCATTCTCCACCGCTCGGTCAAGGCTCAGTGATTGTTGTTCAATTAAGTCGATATAGGTTCTTTCTTTCAATTAAGACTTCTAGGAGTGGGCGCAACATGGTTCAGACAGTGAAATGGTTATAGTAATTATCATAACAACTACAGGAATATTATGCTTTGTTCCAGGTGATTTTTTATTATTTGAATTTAAACTCACGTATACCAAACATTTCTCAACAATACTATATCATTTCATTTGGGTAAGTAATGATTAATGATATCTTGAAAAAAGTCGTATCTGTATCACTCTTTAAAAATCACTGAAATAGCTTACTCAAGAATCTCTTCATCTTTGATTGCTTTAAAATATTGATGTCGATAAATTCAAGTTTAAAAATAAAATTTATTCAAAAAAGGTATCAAAGCTTGCTTAAAAATTGTGGAGTGTTAAAATTATTATTGAAAACGGTTCCAATGAATTGTTGTTTGCTATAGGTAGTTAATCGTTGAATTAATTAACTATATCGAGTAATAAATGGGAGAGATAGAAATGAATGATACAGATAGAACACATAAGGAAAATAAGTTAGAACAAGATATTACACTACCTTATTTAAAAAAAGCAGTTATTTTTTCAATTACTTTTGGTTTCTTTGGTGTAAATATGGCTTTTGCACTTCAATCAGCAATGATGGGGAGAATATTCCAAACGTTAGGAGCTAATCCTAATAATTTAGGATGGTTTTTTATTTTGCCACCTTTAGTAGGAATGATTGTTCAACCCCTTATTGGATACTACTCTGACAGAACTTGGACCAGATTTGGACGTCGTATGCCGTATCTGTTGATAGCTGGTCCGATTGGAGCAATCGTATTAGTCTTGTTACCTAATGCAGGCTCATTTAATTTTGGATATGCTTCACTCATGGCTTTATCCTTTGGTGCGGTGATGACTTTACTTATGGATTTGACTTCAAATGCATGTATGCAACCATACAAAATGATTATTGGCGATATGGTAAACGAAAAACAAAGAGATATGGCATGGTCTTGGCAACAAATTTTTTCAAATTTAGGTGGTATTATTGCTACAGTATTACCATTTTTATTAACAATGTTGGGAATGAGTAATGTAGCACCTAAAGGTGAAGTACCAATGACTGTAAAATTAGCTTATTATATTGCAGCAGCAGTATTATTAATTGCTTCTATATGGACAGTTATCTCCGTCAGGGAATATGAGCCTAAAACGTATAATTATTATCATGGAATCAATGAGAACAATAGAAATAATAAATTAAGCTTATTACAGTTATTAAAAAAAGCCCCTAAACAATTTTGGCAAATTAGCGTAGTTCAATTTTTTAACTGGTTTGCATTGATGTATCTTTGGACATATTCAACAGGTGCAATAGCAAAGAATGTTTGGAATGTGACAGATCCTTCTTCAGCCGGATATCAAGCAGCGGGAAATTGGTATGGCGTATTATACTGTATACAATTTTTGAGTTCAGTTATTTTTGGTTTTGTCATTGCAAGATCTAAACCATCCCAAAGAAAATTTTGGTATAGCTTTGGATTAGTTTTCGGTGGAATAGGTCTTATTTCAATATTCTTTATCCATAATCAATGGTTACTCATTTTTTCATTTGTATTGATTGGTATTAATAATTTAACGATGAATACACAACCATTTACATTATTAACTGAGGCAATCGATGGAGAAAATTCAGGGGCATATTTAGGTTTATTTAATACAAGTATTTGTCTACCACAAATTGTAGCGTCTATAGTCAGTTTTGGACTGTATCCATTATTGGGAAGTTCAATGCCTGCGATGCTACTGCTTGCAGGAATCATGATGCTTTTAGGTGCAGTTTCAGTTAAATTTATTAATGCAAAATTTGAATAGACTAGTAAAAAAACTTAATAATATTAATAAGAGCGGAAATAGAGTGTTTTTCGCTCTTTTTTTATAAAAAATTATTAGAAATATGCATTAAACAAAGAAATGATGTATTAGTAATTAAAGTAGTTGAGATCTTACCATCATTGATAAGACTCTGAAATATCTTATCAATAATTTCTTCATTTTCATTGGCTGTGAAATGACGTATTAAACCTTTTATAAATGATAAAAATATTGTAATTTCAAGCAACTGTGCACTAATCTGATTGAATTGATTCATGGTCTATAGCTAATATTTCTTTATTTAAAAAGACACTTCTGTCTCTCTTTAGCATTGAATGGATACATGACCTCATGCATTTCTGGGCTATTTAAAGTATTGTAATTAATAAATATAAAAAACTTTATTTATTTCTCTTTATATGGCACAAGTAAATGTAAAAGTGCGATAATTGGTAAAATTAAATTTATTTATGTAATGTTATCGAAACATTGTAACATTAATGTAATAATATGGCCTGTAAGACAAATATGAGGAGGGTTTTTATGAAAAAAGTTTCTAAATTTATTTTAGCTAGTAGTTTAATTTTGGACTTTTCCGTAACGCCCGAATTATTTAATGTCACTCAAGCACATGCGCAAGAATCTGTGAAACCTTATTATAATTATAGTGGTTACACAGCACATCAAAGTAACTTTATTCTAGATAAGAATTTTAAAACATCTTTAAAAGCTGATAACTTCAAGATTAATGGTTACAAGATTACTCAAAACGAATCAGCTAAAAATGATAAAGATGTATATGATCAAACATATTACGGGGTTTCTAATCATAAAGCGAATGGTGTTTTCTTCTCATTAGACGGTAAGTCAGTGAGCGAAAAAGAATTATTGAATCATTACGGTGAACCAAAGTCTACATCTACATCAGCATGGGGCAAAGAATATACGTATAAAATTGGAAATAAAGATGTAAGATTTTATGTTAATAGAAATGGATATGTCATTAAAGGACAAATCATTAGTGAATAGAGTAGGGTATCAATAAAGCAAGACGAGGCTGGGACATAATTCCTAGCAAAATAGCCAGTAAATGAGTTTTTTATAAATTCATTTACTGGCTTCTTTAAATAATGATCTAAACAATTTGCTTTTCTAGACCTACTTTGAAATGTGTTATTTTCTTTAAGAATATTAATTTATATATGACTTGTGTTGCTAATGTTAACCTTGGTCAGAGTGTATTGTCATGCGATAGTTCAGATGAGATCGTTTAATTAAAACCTTGTTTTAAACATCGATGACAAGGTCTAATGTAGGACGTGGAGACATCATTTTCGGAATGATATAAACAAACCCATAAAAGGAGATAAATCGAAAAGCTTTATACCCTATGGGGGTATATGTTATGGTATAAGTAGCTTTACTATAACATTTTCATTAGGAGGGGTTAATTTGAATAATAATGGTGAAGAGCATAATCATCAAAATCACATGAATCATTCCAATCAAATGCATCATGATAACCATGCCTCACATCATCATAGTGGCCATGCACATCATCATGGAAATTTTAAAGTTAAGTTTTTTGTTTCATTAATTTTTGCAATACCTATCATTCTTTTATCGCCACTGATGGGTGTTAACTTACCTTTTCAATTCACATTTCCAGGTTCTGAATGGGTAGTGTTAATATTAAGTACAATTTTATTCTTTTATGGTGGTAAACCGTTCTTGTCTGGTGGTAAAGATGAAATTGCTACAAAAAAACCAGGCATGATGACCTTAGTTGCCCTAGGTATCTCAGTAGCTTATATTTATAGCTTGTATGCTTTTTATATGAATAACTTTAGTAGTGCAACTGGTCATACAATGGACTTTTTTTGGGAATTAGCAACCTTAATTTTAATTATGCTATTAGGACATTGGATAGAAATGAATGCTGTCGGAAATGCTGGAGATGCTTTAAAGAAAATGGCAGAACTGTTACCTAATAGTGCGATTAAAGTTATGGATAATGGCCAACGCGAAGAAGTTAAAATATCAGACATCATGACTGATGATATCGTCGAAGTAAAAGCCGGAGAAAGCATTCCAACAGATGGTATTATCGTTCAAGGACAAACATCTATAGATGAATCCCTAGTCACTGGAGAATCTAAAAAAGTACAAAAAAATCAAAATGACAACGTCATCGGGGGTTCTATTAATGGGTCTGGAACAATACAAGTCAAGGTTACAGCTGTGGGAGAAGATGGATATCTTTCTCAAGTTATGGGACTTGTTAATCAAGCACAAAATGATAAATCTAGTGCTGAATTGTTATCTGATAAAGTAGCGGGTTATTTATTCTACTTTGCTGTAATTGTTGGCGTGATTTCGTTTATTGTCTGGATGCTCATTCAAAATGATGTTGATTTTGCATTAGAACGTCTTGTAACTGTGTTAGTCATTGCTTGTCCACATGCTTTAGGCTTGGCAATACCTTTAGTCACTGCACGTTCTACTTCAATTGGTGCACATAATGGTTTAATTATTAAAAATAGAGAGTCTGTAGAAATAGCTCAACATATCGATTATGTAATGATGGATAAAACTGGTACTTTAACTGAGGGTAACTTTTCTGTGAATCATTATGAGAGCTTTAAAAATGATTTGAGTAATGATACAATATTAAGCCTTTTCGCCTCATTAGAAAGTCAATCTAATCACCCATTAGCTATAAGTATTGTTGATTTTGCGAAAAGTAAAAATGTTTCATTTACTAATCCACAAGACGTTAATAATATTCCAGGTGTCGGATTAGAAGGTCTAATTGATAATAAAACATATAAAATAACAAATGTCTCTTATCTTGATAAACATAAACTTAATTATGACGATGACTTGTTTACTAAATTAGCTCAACAAGGTAATTCAATCAGTTATTTAATTGAGGATCAACAAGTCATTGGCATGATTGCTCAAGGAGATCAAATTAAAGAAAGCTCAAAACAAATGGTAGCTGATTTACTATCAAGAAATATTACACCAGTCATGCTTACAGGTGACAATAATGAAGTGGCACACGCTGTCGCAAAAGAATTAGGTATTAGTGATGTCCATGCACAACTCATGCCAGAAGATAAGGAAAGCATTATAAAAGATTATCAAAGCAACGGTAATAAAGTCATGATGGTCGGAGACGGTATCAACGATGCGCCGAGCCTTATAAGAGCCGATATTGGTATAGCAATTGGTGCAGGCACAGATGTTGCAGTGGATTCAGGTGATATCATACTTGTTAAAAGTAATCCATCAGATATCATTCATTTCTTGACCCTTTCAAATAATACTATGAGAAAAATGGTTCAAAACTTATGGTGGGGTGCAGGTTATAATATTGTTGCTGTACCTTTAGCAGCTGGCGCATTAGCTTTTGTCGGGTTAATATTATCACCAGCTGTAGGAGCAATATTAATGTCTTTAAGTACAGTTATAGTAGCGATTAATGCTTTTACATTAAAATTAAAATAAAAGAGGTAAACCTTATGTATAATAAAGTTTTTGCAATTTTAATTATAATTTTTTCCATAATAATTATTGCGTCTAATGATACTTTCGCAGAAAGTAAGAATGACATGATGAACATGAAAGAAGATAAGAAAAATACAATGGATATGAAAAATATGAAACATCATGACGAAAGAAAGAAATTAAATTCTTCACAAGGAAAAAATGAAATAATATTTCCTGAAGTTGCAGAGTCAAAAAAAGATAACAATGGTTATAAAAATTATACATTAAAAGCTCAGGAAGGAAAGACAGAGTTTTACAAAAATAATTTTTCTAATACTCTAGGCTACAATGGAAATTTACTTGGACCAACTTTAAAATTAAAAAAAGGAGATAAAGTTAAAATTAAGTTAATAAATAACTTAGATGAAAATACAACATTTCATTGGCATGGATTAGAAATAAATGGAAAAGTGGATGGAGGGCCTTCTCAGGTTATAAAACCAGGAAAAGAAAAAACTATAAAATTTGAGGTTAATCAAGATTCTGCTACGTTATGGTATCACCCCCACCCCTCTCCAAATACAGCTAAACAAGTTTATAATGGCTTATCAGGATTATTATATATAGAAGATAGTAAAAAGAATAATTATCCTAGTAATTATGGAAAAAATGATTTGCCTATAATAATCCAAGATAAAACATTTGTATCTAAAAAATTAAATTATTCAAAAACGAAAGACGAAGATGGCACTCAAGGTGATACTGTTCTTGTGAACGGAATAGTAAACCCCAAACTGACAGCAAAAGAAGAGAAAATACGTTTGAGACTTTTAAATGGTTCTAATGCTCGAGATTTAAATCTTAAGCTAAGTAATAATCAAAGTTTTGAGTATATTGCTTCAGATGGCGGTCAATTAAAAAACGCTAAAAAATTAAAAGAAATTAATTTAGCTCCTTCAGAAAGAAAAGAAATAGTAATAGATTTATCTAAAATGAAAGGCGAGAAAATCAGTCTGGTTGATAATGATAAAACTGTAATTTTACCGATTAGTAACAAAGAGAAAAGTTCTAACAAAGGTAATACACCAAAAGTAAGTAAAAAAATAAAATTAGAAGGTATGAATGATCATGTTACCATTAATGGTAATAAATTCGATCCTAACAGAATAGATTTTACACAAAAGTTAAACCAGAAAGAAGTATGGGAAATTGAAAATGTCAAAGATAAAATGGGTGGTATGAAACATCCTTTCCACATCCATGGAACGCAATTTAAAGTTTTATCTGTGGATGGGGAGAAACCTCCAAAAGATATGAGGGGTAAAAAGGATGTTATATCTTTGGAACCTGGACAAAAAGCTAAAATAGAGGTTGTATTTAAAAATACTGGAACATACATGTTTCACTGTCATATACTTGAGCATGAAGAGAATGGAATGATGGGTCAAATAAAAGTAACAAACTAATCAATAGGGAGATTTTAATATGATGAAAAAAGATAAAGACACTAATGACCAAAAAAGTGAGAGCCATATGAAGCATAATGATGAAAGTAAAGTTCCTGAAGATATGACATCGACTAATGAGGGAGAATTTAAAGTAGGAGATAAAGTAACGATTACAGCAGGGCATATGCCAGGTATGAAAGGTGCAGAAGCTACTGTAAAAGGTGCGTATAAAACATATGCCTATGTTGTAAGTTATAAACCCACAAATGGAAATGAAAAAGTAAACAATCATAAATGGGTCGTAAACGAAGAGATCAAAGATGCACCTAAAGATGGATTTAGTAAAGGCGATACTGTTAAATTAGAAGCAAGTCATATGTCTGGTATGAAAGGTACTACAGCCAATATAGATAACGTGAAAAAGACTACTGTTTACGTAGTTGATTACAAATCCAAAGATAATGGTAAAATCATTAAAAATCATAAATGGATGACAGGAAATGAGCTGAAAGCACGATAAAAATCTAGTTCTAGATTGAGAAATAAATAGATATAAAAATATCCTCCTTAATCAATAATTTAAATAACTTATTATTGTTAAGGAGGATATTTTTTAGTGTGTAAATTAAAAAGAATTTTAGAAGAATAACATTTATCAAAAAACTGTTCATTACCTTATTAATTGAAATTATATAATTAAAAACCGCATCATTAACCGATAAGCAGAAGCGTATCGTAAGTGAGGCGGGTTTTTTAGCCGCTTCTCAAAGGGGGGGACGAACGTATCATAACATATGAGGTTTATGAGAATTGCTGTTATGTTTTTGATCACATCAATAAATAAAAAAGATATGCACTATGTAAAATATTTATTAAATGATATAAAGCGAGGATACATAAATGATTTTTAAATAGATATGTATCCAATAATATAAAAAGGGACTATAAGCTATATCTAACTACTTATAGTCCTTTTTCATTAGTATAAATATTAAGAAAGGTGTATATCTTTGTAACCTTCATTTACATTAATAATGTTGTGATAACCTTTATGTTCTAAAATACCAATAGCTATCGAACTTCTAATGCCAGACTGACAGTGTACATAAATAACATCGTTTCTATTGAAAGGTAAATCTGTTTCTAAAAGTTTGCCGTGTGGTACATGAACCGCTTGAGATAAGTGGCCATTATTCCATTCATTATCATTACGTACATCTAATATATGTGATTCGTTACCTGTAATATCTTCACTATGAATGGAACGTGTTTGAATCTTAGATTGAGGTAATTGATATCCAGCAATATCATCATATCCAATGAGTTGTAAGGTGTGTGTTGCTTTTGAAACAAGGTGATATTCTCCAATCAAGTTAATTTCTTGATCATAGTTTAGATACCAGCCAATTTGATTGATGAAATTTTTATCATATGGAATATTGATTGTACCTTCAATATGTCCACCATGATAAGCCTCCTTACTGCGGAGATCAAAAGTTAATCTGTTTGTATTTGTAGCTGGATAAACCGTATAAGGTTGATATAAATTCATACCGAATTGATTAATTTTTTTCATTTGTGCAAAATGATGTGGTGGTGCAGGTTGGTCAGAAATTAGTTTATCGATAAAGGTAGCTTCGTTATTTTCAGAAAAAGCCCAGTTTGTTTGTTTTTCATAGCCAAGAGTAGATGTTGGAATAGCACCTAAAGATTTACCACAAGGACTACCAGCTCCATGGCCAGGCCAAATTTGAATGTAGTTTGGCAAGTCTTTAATACTTTCAATAGATTTAAACATTTGTTTAGCGCCTATTTCAGATGATCCTTCTACTTTAACAGCTTTTTCTAGTAAATCAGGTCTACCGATATCTCCTACAAAAATAAAATCACCACTGAATAGTCCCATTGGAACTTGTGCTCCAGCACCTTCATCAGTAAGTAAAAAACTTATACTTTCTGGCGTGTGACCAGGTGTATGAAGCACTTTTAATTTTATATTTCCTACATAAATATCATCATTATGTTGAACAAAATGAGTCTGGTTAGGCATATTTTTATAACCTAACGTGTCATCACTTTCACCCGATACATAAATACTAGCATTTAACTTTATAGCAACATCTCTAATTCCTGAAGCAAAATCTGCATGTATATGTGTTTCAGCTGCATGAGTAATGGTTAAACCTTCTTCATCAGCAACTCGAATATATGAAGATAAGTCACGAATAGGATCAATAATCATGGCTTCTCCAGTTTTTTGACAACCGATTAAATAAGATGCTTGAGATAAATGTTTATCATAAAATTGTTTAAAAAACATAATATCATTCCTTTCTAATTATATAAATAAATTGTGATTAGCTTGTTCTGTATATCCAATATATGCACCTACGCCACCGTATTCTACATCATCGCGTAATTCTTCTTTTGTAATGCCCATCACATCCATACTCATTGTACAAGCGATAAGTTTAACACCTTGCTCAACTGCTTGATCAATAAGAGAAGGTAAAGTATCGACATTTTTCTTTTTCATGACATAACGCATCATTAGATTGCCTAAACCAAACATATTCATTTTAGAAATAGGCATGTTAATTGGTGAATTTGGAAGCATGAAGTCAAAAAGTTTTGCGATACCTTTTTTCTTAATGCGTTGACTTTGAATTTTTTTAAGTGCATTTAAGCCCCAAAATGTGCAAAAGATGGTTACATCTCTACCTGCAGCTTTAGCACCATTAGCAATAATCATTGCTGCAACTGCTTTATCTAGCTCGCCGCTAAATAAAACAATTGTTGTTCCACTTTTCGTGTGTGTCACTTCTATATTTTTATTTTCTTCTTTTTGAATAATAGCGCGAATTTCATTACCAAAATCGTTGAGTCTAACAAGCGTATGTCCAGTTTGTTTGACCCAACTTTTAATATCATTTAAAAATCCGTGATCAGTCACAACAACTTCTATTTGATCACCAATAGCGATGTTTTTGATTTCTTTACTAATATTAACAATAGGTCCTGGACACTGTAGATTACTATAATTGAATGTCTTACGATTATCTTTAATTTCTCTATCTTCTTTTACTTTAGATAAATTATCATTATGATGTTGTTCTTCGTATGCGGTATAACCTCCGTCTAAATTCACCACATCGTATCCGCGTTGTGCAAGAAATTGACTGGCTTTTCTACTTCGATTATCACTTTTACAATAGATATAGTAAGTTTTATTTTTGCTTTGTTTAAAAGTCTCTATATTTTCAACTGAATGTAATAAAGCATTTTTAATGTGTCCTAATTCAAATTCTTCAGGCTGTCGAACGTCAATTAATTGACCCTTAGAACCCAATTCTTGTAATTCTTTTTTAGTGAAATCATTAATGTGTTTTGTTTTATATTGTGACATAATTGCCTCCTTTTAAATACCTATGGGGGTATGTTATAACGGATTAGACAGTTTGTCAAATACCCCATTAGGTATTTGACAAACTAAAATTTAATCAATATGATGTAATTATTAAAAATTAATATGGAGTGAAATATATTGGAATATAATAAAAAGATGATTAATCGTATTCATCGCATACAAGGACAACTTAATGGTGTCATTAAAATGATGGAGGAAGAAAAAAATTGTAAAGATGTCATTAGTCAATTAAGTGCCTCTAAAAGTTCTATTCAACGTTTAATGGGTATTATCATTAGCGAGAACTTAGTAGAATGCGTCAAAATGTCTGAAGAAAATAGTGAAGATTCTCAGGCATTAATTAATGAAGCAGTTGAATTATTAATAAAAAGTAAATGATAATGGTGACTTCCATGATAATCATGTTACTCATTGGAATATTTGGAGGATTTATTTCAGGATTGGTTGGTATAGGGGGAGCAATTATCATTTATCCTATGCTTTTATTATTACCACCTTTGGTTGGTCTACCCACTTATAGTGCTTATATTGCTTCAGGATTAACCTCAAGTCAGGTGTTTTTCAGTACATTGAGTGGATCTTTTAAAGCATATAAAAACAAAGATTTTTCTAGAACGCTTGTACTTAATATGGGAAGTGGAATGATTATAGGTAGTATACTAGGTGCAATATTAGCGAATTTAATAAATGTACAGTTCGTTAATATGGTTTATATTATTATTGCATTATTAGCTCTTATTTTAATGTTTATTAAAGTCGCACCATCTACTAGTCATATTAAGTTTAATCGTCTACTTTTAATTACAATAGGTGGTATCATCGGTTTGGTATCTGGTATTGTAGGAGCTGGTGGAGCATTTATTATTATTCCAGTACTACTTGTTATATTTAAATTACCAATGAACACGGTGGTTACAAATAGTATTGTAATTGCGTTCATTTCTTCTATTGGAGCATTTATTATTAAATTATTACAGGGTTATATTCCTGTTAATAGTGCAATACCGTTAATTTTAGGTAGTATACTATTTACGCCTCTAGGTATGAAAATAGGACAAAAAATACCTGATTATATTCAAAAAATGATTGTAAGTATTTTAATCGTCATTGCAATCATTAAGTTGATTTTTTAAGAATATTATATGATAGAAAATCTATTAAAAGCGTCTCAATGATATTGAGACGCTTAAAATTTATCTAGCCTTAAATGATTCAATGGCTGCTTTGATTTCATCTCTAACACGTTGGAATTCTGACCAAGGTTTGCCTGCAGGATCATCAAATCCCCAATGTTCTTTTTTTACACTCGGCGGCAATATAGGACAATTCTTGTCAGCATCACTACATAAAGTTACTACTAAATCAGATTGATGTAGTATATTTTGGTCAATTAAATTAGAAGTATGATTTGATATATCAATTCCAACTTCTTTCATCGCTTCGATTGCTTTCGGATTGACACCGTGTGCCTCAATACCGCCAGAATATACTTGCCATTCGTCACCTAAGATTTTTTTACCCCAACCTTCAGCCATTTGGCTACGGCATGAATTACCTGTACATATAAAGTAAATTGTTTTTTTATCCATAAATAGTTTCCTCTTTTTTTAGAAAATAATAAGTGTTAGATATAACCCTAACAGTGTGATAAATAATACCGGAATCGTTATAATAATACCGATTTTAAAGTATTGTCCCCAAGAAATTTTAACACCTTTTTGAGTAAGCACATGTAACCAGAGAAGTGTTGCTAACGAACCAATTGGTGTTATTTTAGGTCCTAAATCAGATCCGATAACATTCGCATAAATCATGCCTTCCTTGAGTATGCTTGTTGTTTGAGATTGACCAATCGCTATTGCATCTATTAAAACAGTTGGCATGTTGTTCATAATGGATGAAAGGAATGCAGCTATAAAGCCCATGCCCATGATACTACTAAATAAGCCGTAATTTGAAATATTTGTTAGTACATCACTAAGAAGCGTTGTGATGCCCACATTTTTTAGACCAAATACCACAAGATACATACCAATAGAGAATAAAACAATATTCCATGGCGCACCTTTAATTACTTGTTTCGTATGCACAGCCTTAGACTTACGTGCTAATAATACAAATATTAAAGCAATGATACCAGCAATAATTGATACTGGAATATTTATAAACTCGCTTATTAAATAACCAACTAGCAATACAGTGAGTACAATCCACGAGATATTAAAAAGCTTTTTGTCCTTAATCGCTTCTTTTGGCTCCCTAATATTTACTGCATCAAATTTTCTTGGGATAGACTTTCTAAAATAAAGCCATAAGACAAGAATACTTGCGATTAAAGAGAATATATTAGGTATAATCATTTTACTGAAGTACTCAACAAATCCAATATCAAAGTAATCAGCAGAAACAATATTAACTAAATTACTAACAATTAATGGAAGAGACGTAGTATCTGCAATAAAACCACTAGCAATAATAAATGGGAATACCGCTTTTTTATCAAATCCTAAACTACGTACCATTGCTAAAACAATAGGTGTCAGTATTAAAGCTGCACCATCGTTCGCAAAGAAAGCTGCTACAATAGCGCCTAACAACATAATGTAAACAAACATTTTCAAGCCATTACCCTTTGATGCTCTCACCATATGTATAGCAGACCATTCAAAGAACCCAATTTCATCTAATATGAGTGAAATGAGAATAACTGCAACAAAAGTTAAGGTCGCATTCCAAACAATTCCAGTAACTTCTAGTACATCTGAAAAGCTTACAACGCCAGTGATTATAGCAATTACAGCACCAATTAATGCAGTAATACCAATATCTAGACCTTTAGGTTGCCATATAACAAAAATTAACGTTAATATAAAAATTGTGATTGCTAATATTGTCATTGTTAACATTCACCTTTCTCTACAGTTTCACATATACATGGGACAGTACTGGAACTCAATAGAGTGAGTCGTGATGTAATGTCATCTAATACATCATGATTCAATTTATATAAATTTTTATTACCATCCTTTCTAGATGTAATTAAATTATTGTCTTTTAATACTTTCATATGATGACTTAATGTGGGTTGAGAAAAAGAAAAATGCTGTAATAAATCACAAGCGCATAATTCACCACAAGATAACAAATCTAATATTTCAAGACGGCTACTATCAGCCATCACTTTCAAGTATTGCGATATTTCACTATAATTCAATTTTTTTCTCCCTTTCTACTTAGAATCTTTTATATTGTTAATAATTTTTATTGTCATTTGATAAATTACATATTTGCTTAACTCCTAAATTATTAACTGGTTTAAAGTAGACTCTATTTATCATATAGTTCTCATTATAATCAATAATATCAATATTCTAATACTCGATAAGGTATGACAAAGTAATTATCAAGACTTTCATTTTTAATCTTGTTTATCCAAAATGATTCATCTTCTTTTTTGTTACTAAAAAGGTCATCACGTTGATTTAGCGTAACTAACGATTGATTAACAACCCACCAATTATGGCCTATATTAGCTCTATTTAAATCTTCTACTAAACGTTTAGATTCTAAATAAGGTGTTTTTTCTGCTAATGTTACAATTATCATCTGTGTTAAATTTTTATTTTGAATTTTGGGTAATAATGTTTCAACATTACTGGTAGTTTGAGTTGATTTTTTCTTTAATTCTCTATGATGATTTTCACTAGAATCAAGTAACAGCAAGGTATGGCCTGTAGGAGCTGTATCTACAATTACGTAATCCATGTCTTCTTGATTCTCCATAATGTCACTAAAGGCTTTGAAAAATGCTATTTCTTCTGTACAAGGTGATTTTAAATCTTCCATAATATAATCAATATCGTCTTGTGGTGTATCATCATTCACTGTTGCTAGTACTTCTTTTTTATATTTTTCTAATGCTTGTTCTTCATCAATATAAGCAGTATTTAAATTACTTGTGGTTTCAACATTAATTTCTTTAGTAGGGTCAGTAGTTGCTAAAAGAACACGATATCCTTTATTAGATAATACTGTAGCTAATTGCGTTGCTACTGTCGTTTTACCAACGCCACCTTTTCCCATTGTAAATAAATATTGAACTTTACTATTTTCAATTTCATCTATTAATTTATTGAATTGCGGATGATCTTCAACAATAAAGTCATCATTTTCAATTAAGTTATCATCATTTAATAGATTAGTTAAACTTTCTATACCTTCTTCTTTCTGCTTTTTATATGGAACGTAATAAGCATGATTGTTATTTAACCATTCAGTAAAATGATTAATGTTTTTATCTTGTTCTGATTTCATCTGACTCGAAATTAAACCGTGACTTTCTTCTATATAGTTGTTAATGATTACTTTGAATTTAGAAATTGACAGTTGTTGTAATTCTTGTTGCGCTCTTTGAATTTCATATATAGAAGAGTGACTAGGTCTCGCAACTAACATCATGGTCGTATCATCTTGGTTACGTAGTTTTTCAAGTGCTGAATTATATTTAACTCTATTTTCATTTAAACCTGATAATTGACCTAAGCAAGAAGCGTCATTACTCGTTGTATTTAAATAATCTGTCCATGCAGAAGGTAATTCAAGCATTCTCAAGGTGTGACCTGTTGGAGCTGTATCAAATATAATGAAATCAAATTCTTGTTCTAAAGTTTTATCGGATAAAAAATTTGTAAATTCATTAAATGCTGCTACTTCAACTGTACATGAACCACTTAACTGTTCTTTCATCTCAGCAAGCACATCTTCTGGTAGAATACCCTCATAAGGTTCTATAGATTGTGCTTTATAATCGTCTGCAGCAGCAATCGGGTCAAAATTGGCTATAGAGAGATTAGGTATAGGTTGATATTTAGTTAATTTATTAGATAATTCCATTTGAAATACATCTTGTAAATTACTAGCTGGATCAGTACTTACTAAAGCTACTTTCTTTCCATTCTCTGCTAAGTTTAAAGCAATAAAACTTGATATCGTTGTTTTGCCTACGCCACCTTTACCAGTAAAAAACAAATATTTTGTTAACTCAATGTTATCTGGATTCAATTTATTTAAGTACTTAACAGCATCCATCTCCACCACAGCATCCTCCATTTCTCATTTGATTAACTGTAATAATTTCATCGGCTTCTTCTTGGGTAATATAAGCGCCCGTTTTAGCTATATTGCCTTCTATAAAAGTGATTGGTAAAACTTCATCACCTTTTTCTTGAATTAAACGAATAACTTCTTTATTTTGAATAAATTCATTCGGATTATTGTTCATATTATAACGTTGAACTTCTATTTGATTTTGCTTTAAATATTCATTGATTTGGTTCGTCTTTATTAGTGTTTCATCCGGTTCAGGACCACATACCCCAGTAGAACAGCACATAGCTTCTTCGTATATTTCAATATTTAACATTATACTCACCTCATTAATTAATTTGCGATTATAGACTAACATCTATATAGATTAATGTCTATGTTTTTGGTTGAGTTTAAAAATTTTGATAAATTTAATTCTTAATAATACAATTTATGAAGAAATTATTTTAATATCTGTGAGAAATACCTAAGTTTATGTAAAATTATAGGTTTTTTTCTTGCGATAATATATATATTGATTTATATTTGATATATCAAGAAAAATTGATGTATTAAATGATATAAAACTACATTGACAATAAGAAAGTGTGATTGATTACGAGTAAATCATGCAAGTACTTTAACTTTTGGTTACTTTGTTAGTTATTTAAATCTTGTTATCCTATCAAGAGAAATCAATTTAAAAGAAGCTACAATATTATATGTAGAAGGAGTTCTTTAAAGGTAATATTACTCAGTATGGCGAATCAACAAAAAATGACTATAAACAAGCAATTCAAGAATTGAAATAAAGATAATATAAACTCAATGAAATATTATAAAAAGGATGGTCTTTTATGGAAGTTATTAAAACAAAGACTGATATGAGTGAAGATCAACAGTTTGACTTTTATGAAAAGATGTTTAATGCACTTGCCGATAAAATCAGATTAAAAATACTAAATCAAATTAGCCAAAGCTCTAATAAATCATTATGTGTGTGTGATTTAGAAGAGTTATTAGATATAAAACAATCTAAACTTTCTTATCATTTAAAAAAATTAGTAGATGCAAATGTTCTTATTGCTGAAAAGCATGGCACATGGAATTATTATAAAATTAATGAGCAACAAATACAGGTTGTTTTAAATGAAGATACTTGTTGTAAGATACTTTAAGTATCTTTTTTAATGTAGTATTAATCAATTTTTTTTGATTAATACATCAAGAAATATTGATTAATTAAATTTGGAGGCATTATACTCATGTTAGATTCAATTATGGAATTTATAAAAACATTTGTGATGTTGTTTTTTGAATTATTAACACTATTCATCATCGTGAGCTTTATTGTAAGTTTAATTCAACAAGTAGTTTCGGAAGAAAAAATCAAAAGATTTTTGAGCAAGCCTAATCAAGCAATTAGTTATGTATTGGGGATGGTGTTTGGTGCTATGACACCATTTTGTTCTTGTTCAACTATTCCAATACTTGCAGGGCTATTAAATTCTAAAGTTCCATTTGGTCCTGCAGTGAGTTTCTTGATTGCATCGCCATTAATGAATCCATTAATGATATTTATGTTATGGGCCTTATTAGGTTGGAAAGTTGCAATAGTTTATTTTATTGTACTAGCAATCTTTAGTATCTTAACAGGTTTTGTATTTTCAAAAATGAATTTAGCCGAAACTTATAAAGGTGTAAACGTTAAAGGAGATGGGTTTTTTGCTAATAAAACTGGATCTCGTGTTAAACATGCATTAAATGATGCTTGGGCATTCTTATATCCAATGCTCCCTTATTTATTTATTGGTGTGTTTATTGGAGCGTTCATATATGGATTTGTACCCGAAACATTTATTACTATATATGCGAGTGGAGGTGGCATTATATCCGTATTTATTGCTTCTATTATAGGTATTCCTATGTATATTAGACCTGAAACAATGTTACCTATAGCTGAAGCATTAGCTTCAAAAGGAATGTCGCTTGGGACAGTTGTTGCTTTGATCATTGGTGGTGCTGGTGCAAGTATTCCAGAAGTTGTATTATTATCGAAACTATTCAAGAAAAAATTTGTAATCTCATTCGTTATCGCCATTTTAGTTGTAGCTATTTCTACAGGTTTGATGGTGAACATCGTTATTTAAAGGAGGTGAGATAATGGGAATCAAAGACGTATTAAAAAAATTAAAACCTCAGGAACAATCTTGTTGTTCAGTAGAAATTGAAGAAAAAAAAGAGAAGAATGAAAAAGAACAGCTGGATAATAACAATTGTTGTAACAATTAATTTAGAATTTTGTAAAAATAATATACCTCTAATAAATAAAAGAGCGACAAATTCCAATGTAATAGTATGGAATTTGTCGCTCTTTCGTTTCAGTTAAGGAAAATGATTTTGCTTGTTTAATATTTCTTTAAGACTTATAACAAAAAGACGTTAATTGAAAACCACATCATTACCTAATAAGCAGAAGCGTATCGTAAGTGAGGCGGATTTTATTTATTAATTATGAAAGTAAAATAAAATTTGAATTACATCTTAAATGTATTATATATTCATTGTTTGGTAATATGTAGATGTTTAAGAATTTGATTTATATAATGTTTACCAATTTATGATAAATAGAAAGATGTGAAAATATGAAACATTCAAGCAAAATAATAGTATTTGTAAGTTTCTTAATTTTAACGATTTTTATTGGAGGATGTGGTTTTATAAATAAAGAAGATAGTAAAGAAACGGAAATCAAACAAAACTTTAATAAAATGTTAAATGTGTATCCAACTAAAAATCTAGAAAACTTTTATGATAAAGAGGGCTATCGAGATGAAGAGTTTGATAAAAAGGATAAAGGGACATGGATAGTTCATTCTGAAATGACCATTGAACCAAAAGGAAAGAGTATGGAAACTAGAGGAATGGTCTTGTATATCAACCGAAATACTAGAACAACCAAAGGGTATTATTTTATAAATGAAATTACAGATGATAGTAATGGTAGACCAAAAGATGATGAAAAGAGATATCCTGTAAAAATGGAACACAATAAAATTATTCCAACGAAGCCAATACCTAATGACAAACTAAAAAAAGAAATTGAAAACTTCAAATTTTTTGTACAATATGCCAACTTTAAAGATATTAATGGTTATAAAAACGGGGATATTTCATACAATCCTAATGTTCCTAGTTATTCTGCGAAATATCAACTGAATAATAATGACTATAACGTGAAACAATTAAGAAAAAGATATGATATTCCAACGAAGCAAGCACCTAAATTATTGTTAAAAGGTGATGGCGACTTAAAAGGCTCATCTGTAGGTTCTAAAAATTTAGAATTTACTTTTGTAGAAAATAAAGAAGAAAATATATTTTTTACAGATGCAGTACAATTCACTCCTAGCGAGGATGATGAATCATGAGTAAAACAGATTATCAAATAAAACTTGGTAATATAAAATGTAATTCTGAATAAACTAGCTCAGTATCCAAAATCATTTCTGAAATTGAAAAAGCGAATCATAATGGTTTGGAAAAATGTCAAATGTCATTCGATGGATGGTTTTATGATTTCACCTGGAAGTGACTGAAGTATAATCAGTAGTCTTAAGATGATTTTTCATATGGAAATTCATAAAGCATCCTTCATCACAAAGTGAAGGATGTTATGTTTATTTATAAGTGTTATATTTAGAAATGACTTACTGCTCATTATCTATAAAGATTTATACATTGAAAATATTGATTGTTTTAACAATAGGAGGTCATGTTGTTATTATGAGTCAGTTTAAGGACACATTATATAAACTATTTGAGCCAATGATGAAAATAGAGTTCTATCAAAATCTTTTGGTTAATCTTTTAATTATACTTGCTTATATCTTGATGGGTATAATTGTAATTGCGATATCAAGAAAGTTAGTTACTAAATTTTTCAACGTTAATGAAAAGAAAAAGAACCGTCATAAAATTAAAAGAAGTGAAACACTATCCACATTGATTCAAAATTTAATAAGTTATGTCGTATGGTTTATTGTCCTTACGTCAATACTTTCACGTTTCGGTATTAGTGTATCAGCAATTTTAGCAGGAGCTGGTGTTGTTGGTGTTGCCGTTGGTTTCGGAGCACAAACAATTGTAAAAGACATTATTACTGGTTTCTTTATCATATTTGAAGGACAGTTTGATGTGAGTGATTATGTTCAAATTAATGCATCTGGGGTAACAATTGCTGAAGGTACCGTTAAAACAATTGGTTTAAGATCAACACGTATACAATCAGATACTGGAGAAATTTATACATTACCTAATGGTATGATTAGTGAAATAGTCAATTATTCTGCTACAGATGTTTCACCTATTGTGATGATACCGATTTCTCCAAATGAGAATTATAAAGTGATAGAAGAGAAATTATTAACATTTTTACCTACATTAAAGAATAAATATGACATATTTGTATCTGCACCAGATTTACTTGGTTTAGATAGTGTTGATGGCAATGAAATGGTGATTAAACTTTTAGCACATGTTAAGCCCGGAATGCATTTTCCAGGACAACGTTTGCTTCGTAAAGAGGTCATACAATACTTCAGTGAAGAAGGCATTCATATTCCAAAACCAACACTTGTAAAACTTGATAAAGAATTGAATAAAAAAGAATAGTCTGCAGATTTAATTTTTATATGAAAATTCATAAAGCATCCCTCATCGTAAAGTGAAGGATGCTTTATTTTTATTATGATAGGTCATTAGTGATAGTGATTTGAAAAACATAGTTGAGTAAAGTTGTTATAACGTTATCATGTATGAAATTGTTTATAGATAGATGACAAAGCTATTTTATTGATACTATAAATATAACCGTGAGACATATAAAAGAAGGTTTTAAATCCTACTACCAACATAGAAGCTTTTAATCTGAAATTCTACAAATTAAAAAAGCAATTTTGTCCTATTTTCGTGTTTTGTTTAAATTTTTAGAGTGTAATTATAATTATCATTTAAGAATGATACTGGAGGAATGAAGATGACAAATCGTTTAATATTATTCGACTTTGATGAAACTTACTATAAACATCGTACTAATCAAGCAGATATTCCTTATTTAAAAGAAATGGAAAGTTTATTACAGAATATAACTGCTAAAAACAATGTCATTACGGCGATTTTAACAGGAAGTACTATAGAAAGCGTACTGCAAAAAATGAGTAAAGTTAATATGTCATATAAACCTCAACATATTTTTTCAGATTTAAGTTCTAAAATGTTCACATGGAATAACTGCGAATATATTGAATCTGATGAATATAAAAACGAAGTGTTGATAGAACCGTTCTTATTGGAAGATATATTAGATATATTAAAACACGTTTCTTCTAAACATAAAGTAGAGTTTATACCGCAAAGAATTTTTCGAGAAAATGAAACATTGTATAATTTTTATCTTTATTCTTCAGGTGACACGCATTTAGATAAAACAATTTTAGAAGACCTCAGTCAATATTCTAAGACAAGGGATTATACGATGACATTTAATCGATGTAATCCTTTAGCAGGTGATCCTGAAAATGCTTATGATATTAATTTTACTCCAAAGAATGCAGGTAAATTATATGCCACAAAATTTTTGATGAATAAATATGGCGTTCCAAAAGAATTGATTATTGGCTTTGGTGATAGTGGTAATGATGAAGCGTTTTTAAGTTATTTAGATCACGCAATGATTATGTCTAACAGTCAAGATGAGGAAATGAAGAGTAAATTTAAAAATACAAAATATCCTTATTACAAAGGTATTTATACACATGTACGTGAATTTATAGAATATGAAAATGTTTAAATATGGAATTATTGGAATAGGAGAGGTGGCAAAAGTATAAGTTGAGGTTACAAATAAGGTAATTCTTCTTTATTTAATTGAATGTCTTCTATATATTTAATGAATTTTCGATATATGTGCTTTTCGCATTGATTTAGTCATTGAAATTAAAATATATACACACGTTCTATAAAAATCAAAAATAGGGAATAAGACAACACATTTTTCTTATTCCCTATCCAAGTATCACTGAGTTTAATTATTTACTTATTTTAATCAGTTTAGTTAATAATTACCGCCCTGTCCTTTTGCACGTGCTTCAACTTGTCCTCTTAAAAATTTCATATACTCGTTAGATTCTTGAGCACTTTCGTGAATTGTCGCAGCTTCATCATCTGACATGCCTTCTGTATACGCGTCTAGAAATTCATCATCTGACATATTTCTAGCATCTTCTGCTGTATATTTAGGATGATGTGCTTCGTTAGTTGTGCCACCTGCAGATGGTTGGAATTTCCCTTCTTTTGCAAAACGATCTAAAGTAGGCGTCATTTCATCCATAGTAATCGTGCCATCTTTATTTACATCTGCTCTATCGATTTCATCTGCTAATATTTGAGCTTCCTCATCATTAACGTTAAAAGCTTCTCTTAACCGCTTTGCTTTTTCGCTAAGTGTTTTAGTTGATGTCTCATTTGATACTTCGTTTGTTTGGTTATCAACTTGATTTTGCATTTCATCTTGTAAAATTGTATCTTCATGAGTATTTTTATTTGAAGTCTGAGTCTCTTTTGAAGATACATCAGTGTTTGCTTTTGAATCTTTATAATGACTGTATCCCAATCCCCCTGCAAATCCTAGCATCACAATGAGAAAAAATAAAATAAATCCTTTTAAAAACTTTTTCAATTAACCGTCCTCCACCCTTTTGAACTTCATTTATATTGTTATATTAATTTATTTTCTAACGCATTTCTACTGTTAATTTAAGGTATATAAATATTAGTTTAAAAAGTATAAAAGTATGTTTTCTGAATTCTTCTCATATTTATTGATTCTAAATTTATATTTTTAAATATTGCGCAATTTATTTTAGAGATTTGTAGCAATTATAATTGTTATAAATTAAAATGTATTTAATAACGATAATTAAAAATAAAGAGAGCAATAGTGATTTCGTAAATTAACGTTATTAAACTATGGATTTAGTAAACGTGTAAAACCAGTTGAAATATGAACACAACATATATAAATACAACAGTGATGATTTCATTATTTAAAGGAGAGAAACGAAATGAAAAGACACTTTTTAGCAATCGGAGCAATTACAATAACAACATTACTTGCGGGATGCGATTTTGGAGATTTGGTAGGACAGCATCAGTCTGGTAAGAAATCAGAAAATAGTAACACTCAAACCGAACAAGCTTCAAATAATAAAAATTCAAATTCTAATAATGGTCATTCAAGTAATAACAATGAGTCTAGAGGTAGAGTGGAAGATTTAACTCAATCGCAGAAGGTAGCATTAGCTATCAATGATCCCTCAGTTTCTCAATATGTCGTTAATGCAAGTGAATTAAGGAATCATTCATTTTATGCAAATTATAACGGCGGAGGCCAACGTAAAAGTATTCATACGTATAAGTTGGAAGCATTACCAAAAAAAGTAGAAGGTGCACCTAATGATATGACATTCTATACTGCAAAACCATCAAAAGGGTCATTTGTTACTCTTATCGGTATTGGTAATGAAAAGGTATTAATTGCAGGCACACAAAGTTCAGGTACATATCAACAATATGCTCATTCGGAAGCAGCAAGAGAATTAGATTTACATGAATTATTAGATAAATACGGTGAAAGTTCAAATTATAAAAATCTAGCAAATCAAATTACGTTTACACAAAGTCAATCATCAAATTCAAGTGAATCTACATCAGATGAAGGGACGTCTAATAATGATGCATCTAATGATGACAAAGTTACTCGTGATAATGTAATAGATAAAGTTGAAGCGTATGAAGGTCATCAGCTAGATACCGATACGTATACATTTAAAGAACCCGAACAGAACGAAGACGGAGATTGGGGATTTTCTATTTTAGATAAGGAAGGCAACCTCGAAGGTTCTTATATTGTGACATCTGATGGTGAAGTTACAAAATACGATGAAAACGGGGAAGAAATAGAGTGAAAGTAAAGTCAATTGTCGAAATTAAAAATTTAGAAAATGGAAATATTCCCCAGGAAATTGACAACGTTAGCATATTAAAAGCTAGCGTTGTTTTTGTATGCTTAACATTAATTCTCCTTTGCATTCTTTAATTATTATTTTTCTAAGCACTTTAAATTTACTTGTTGGATGGTTTGAAAAATATTCAAACACATATTGATTGAGCAAAGATTTTTAGTTTTATGGCTTTTAAAGTTTAATGCCAATGATACAATTGGAATAAAGCAAAATGTTTAGTAAAGGTCAAAAATGAAGAGGAGATAAGTTATTCAAATGAATCATTTTGGTAAGCTTCATCGTATATCATTAATATTAAATATTATGTTTTTAATACTCATGCCTAAAATCTATAGTTTTGATAATATTTATATATCAATAATTTGGACTTTGTTAGGAATAGCAAATGCTGTCTACTTATTGATTAAGCAAAGACAAGAAAACACCATTAAACGTAAATAAATTAAAAATAACTCACTTATTATGATGTGCACTCCAGAAGTTGGACTAAAATCTATCTTTATGGGGTGTTTTTTATGATTGAATATGATAAATTTGATTTTAAAATTAAAGTTTTTCAAGAATATTAAAATGGTTAAAAAAACAAAGTAAGAATAAAAACATTAAAGGCTTGTCTCCTAAAAAATTATAGAAGACAAGCCTTTAAAATATTACACTAAACTATACTTCTTGTGGTTCAGTATAAATTTTTAGCGTTCTTTCTTTTTGTCTAAATCTTTTTTGATTTCATCAGGTGTTTTTGTTTGATATTTTATTAGATTTGATACTTTTTTGCTTTCTATCATATCACCTTGGAATTGAAAATTATCTTCAGATGATGCAAATGCAACAAATTCATCTTCTTTATTGTTATTGATATAGCCTTCAATAACAGCATCACCCATTGGTCCCTGTTTTAAACTTGTGAAATGGACAGATTTGATAGTATTAGGTTTTTTTGTGTTGTATTTAAGATAAAGCGTGATACGTTCTTGTTGCTCTTTGTAGTAGATTTCTTTTTGTTTTGCTTTTTCGTCATATTTCATTTTGAGGTAGACACCTCCAAAAATGATTAATATGACACTAATAAAGATCAAGATTTTCTTTTTTGACATAGAGTAGCTACCTCTTATTTGTGATGAATGAGTGTAGTATTCATACATAATAAAGATTTGACATATGGGATACTTGCAGAAGAAGCATAATAATATTAGTTCTAAACTATCATGAATCAAAGTATCTAAATATCACATTCTATATACTGAATGCTTGGTATTAAAATAAGACAAGGTACATTTCATTAACTGTACTTTGACTAAACTTATGTTATACCTGTACTTTATATTCAACTTCACTTTTTTTCTTATCAAAATACGGTACAACAAATATTACAAATAAAGCACATCCAATAGCTAACAAAAAACCTAAATTTTCCAATTTATTCACTCCTTATTTTGTGTACAATATCAACACTATTATTCTTCAGAAATACTCTTAATTAATATTATTGCATCATCAAGTAACATACTGATACCTAATCGACTTGCTGATGAATCAAACTTGAAATAAGAATATTTAATTTTGCCACCAACTGACTATATGTTAAGAATTCTTTAGACATTTATTTGTGCTATAGTCCTTTCTTTATATATATTTATTGATATAACTTTATTGATTTAATAGTTGTCTTTTCTGGAAGGAAGTTATATTTAATATTGATTGTAAGTCCGACGGGTTTTTTATTAATATCTAAACGATAATAACCAATAGGCCCACCACCTTGGTTATCTGTCGCATTTTCGAAATCGGCTTTCTTTATAGTTTTTAAAAACTGATATGTCTGCTTATCTTTAGCAATCTTATGAAGTTGCTTTGTGTCATGATGTTGTATGGATTGATTTAATTGGTGTTCACTTGAGTGAATCACCCACATGTCGAAGAAGAAAAAGTTAATAACAACATAACTACAGGCTTGGATAAAGAGAATAACAACTATAAAAATCAATCTTTTCATTGATATGCACCTTATTTTTAATGAAATATTTGCTTCTTATATTTAATTTATCATAATATTGTTCAGTTTAACTTAAAATTCACGATGTTCAATATATATTCATCATTCTATATTTTGTATAAAAAGCAAGGACTATATTTAACAGTTTGCTCATTTACTTTTCGGCCCACTATATGTTTAAGTAATCAGTCTAAAACTTATTTTTATGTCACTTTTGTAAATTGCTCGAGATTTACTACTACTTAATATTAAACAACCTCCCTCTGACTCAACAGGGGAGGTTCATTTATTGTTTATTATACTTACCGCTCGCATACTTATACTTCTGAACGTGCATCCATACGTGCTTCAAAAGTAGCGAGTAGTTCTCTTGCTTCGGCAATGGATTGGGTGTTCATTAATTGATGGCGGAGTTCGCTAGCGCCTCTAATGCCGCGTACGTAGATTTTGAAGAATCTGCGTAAACTTTTGAAGTGTCGGGCTTCATCTTTATCATATTTTTCAAATAAAGAGAGATGTAAGCGTAATAAACCTAATAATTCTTTGCTTGAATGTTCGCGTGGTTCCTTTTCAAATGCGAATGGGTTATGGAAGATTCCTCTACCAATCATAATGCCATCAATACCATATTTATTTGCGAGTTCTAGACCAGTTTGTCTATCGGGGATATCACCATTGATAGTTAATAGTGTATTTGGCGCAATTTCATCACGTAATGTCTTGATTGCTTCGATTAATTCCCAGTGTGCATCTACTTTACTCATCTCTTTACGGGTACGTAGATGAATGGATAAATTTGCGATATCTTGTTCGAAGACGTGTTTTAACCAGTCTCGCCATTCATCGATATCGTAATAACCTAAACGTGTTTTTACACTGACCGGTAGACCACCTGCTTTAGAAGCTTGAATGATTTCGGCTGCCGTTTCAGGTCGTAGAATTAAGCCGGATCCTTTACCTTTTTTCGCAACGTTTGCGACAGGGCAACCCATATTTAAATCTATACCTTTAAAGCCCATATCCGCTAAGCCGATACTCATTTCTCGGAATTGTGCTGGTTTATCGCCCCAGATGTGCGCTACCATTGGTTGTTCGTCGTCACTAAAAGTTAAGCGTCCGCGCACACTATGAATACCTTCAGGGTGACAGTAACTCTCAGTATTGGTAAATTCAGTAAAAAATACATCTGGTCTCGCAGCTTCACTGACAACATGCCGAAAGACAATATCTGTCACGTCTTCCATAGGTGCCAGAATAAAAAACGGACGTGGCAATGTACTCCAAAAATTTTCTTTCATGATTTATTTAAACCTTCTTTATAATAATAATCTCGAATTTTTACGCATGATGATATTACCACAAAACTCACATAGCTGACTACAACTTTTAAATAAATGATTACTGAGTTTTCGCGCTTAATTGTTTAATAAATTTTTAAAGTGGTAAAGTCTATATATGTACTATTTTAATATATAAATTTAGAAAGGAACATGCACATGAGTGAAGCAAATCATAAAAACATCGTTGTTGTAGGTGCAGGAATTATTGGTACGTCAGTAGCGACAATGCTTTCAAAAGTAAGTCCTAACTGGCATATCGATATGTTTGAAAGACTAGAAGGCGCTGGTATTGAAAGTTCAAATGAAAATAATAATGCTGGGACAGGTCATGCGGCATTATGTGAATTAAACTATACAGTTGAACAAGATGATGGTTCAATTGATGCATCTAAAGCGCAAGAAATTAATGAACAATTCGAATTATCTAGACAATTCTGGGGTAATTTAGTTAAAAATGGTGATATTTCTAATCCTGAAGAATTTATTCAACCATTACCTCATATCAGTTTCGTTATGGGACCAACAAACGTTAACTTTTTAAGAAAACGTTATGAAACACTAAAAACACTTCCAATGTTCGATACAATCGAATATACAGAAGACATGGAAACAATGAGAAAATGGATGCCATTAATGATGGAAAATCGTGAACCAGGTCATCAAATGGCAGCAAGTAAAATTGATGAAGGTACAGATGTGAACTATGGTGCGTTAACACGTAAGTTAGCACATTACTTAGAACAAAAATCTAATGTTTCATTAAAATACAATCATGATGTTGTAGATTTAACACAAAGAGAAGATGGCAAATGGGAAGTTGTCGTTGAAAATAGAGAAACTAAAGAAAAGATAACTAAAATAGCAGATAAAGTGTTTATTGGTGCTGGCGGTCACTCTATTCCGTTATTACAAAAATCTGGTGTTAAACAAAGAGAACACCTAGGTGGTTTCCCAATCAGTGGTCAATTCTTAAGATGTACAAACCCAGATATTATTAAACAACATGCGGCTAAAGTTTACAGTAAAGAGCCTCAAGGTAAGCCACCAATGACTGTACCACACCTTGATACACGTTATATCAATGGTAAACAAACATTATTATTTGGTCCATATGCGAATATCGGCCCTAAATTCTTGAAATTCGGTTCAAATTTAGACTTATTCGAATCAATCAAACCATATAACATTACTACAATGTTGGCTTCAGCAGTTAAAAATGTACCTTTAATTAAATATTCAATTGATCAAATGATCAAAACTAAAGAAGGTTGTATGAACTATTTAAGAACATTTATTCCTGATGCTAAAGATGAAGATTGGGAACTTTACACTGCTGGTAAACGCGTTCAAGTTATTAAAGATAGTGAACAACACGGTAAAGGTTTCGTAGTATTTGGTACTGAAGTTGTCAATTCAGACGACAATTCTATGATTGCATTATTAGGTGAATCTCCAGGGGCTTCAACATCATTATCAGTTGTATTAGAAGTTTTAGAGAAAAACTTCGCTGATGACAAAGAAGCATGGGAACCTGTTGTTAAAGAAATGGTACCAACATACGGTCGTTCATTAATTAATGACGAAAAATTAATGAGAGAAACACGCCGTGAAACTTCTAAAAACTTACATTTAAATAGATAAGTATTTTAAAAATAGAATTATATGTCACGAAATAATGACATGATGTGTGCACCTCGTAGCATTAGGTAGAAAGTCTAATGTTACGGGGTGTTTTTTATAGGAAATAGGAAGGAGGTGCGATTTAATTGAATAAGGAAGTATGTGCGATAGTGAGGCATAAAGACAAAATGTGAACAATGTGATTTCATCTTAAAAATGAGAATGAAAGAGATGAATTAATGCGAAAATGTGAGGATAAACAAAGTGCTCAGTATTGAGTGTCTTATTATTTTAAAAGGTGAAACTCAAGTTCATTTTTGATGAAATTAATTGTTGAATATTTAAGTTGAACAAAAGAGTGTGAGTTCGTTTTATTATAAATAGCATTGATTTTTTATTAATTAAGTAAATAAAATAAAAACATTAATTTTATTGTTCGAGACATTTTGTTTTGGTACTATAATATTGTAGTTATTTGTTAAGTTTACAACAAAAATGATTGACGCATAACGTTGTTAAAACTAAGTATCTATCTTTGTTATTCGAAACCATCTTAATATGTGATATATTGAGACAGAATCATCATTCATTATCATAATTTTTAAAATTTGAAGTAAAATTCTTGCTTTCAAACATATCTTTGCAATGGTAATGAAGAACAATTTTAAATTGTGACACAGAAGTGATTTCAGATTTAAGGATTATCATACATAAGCTAATGAAAAATTGTTATTTTTTATGATATTTTCATGATTTTAAAAACAGTTTTGAAAATCGAGAAAGGTGATTGACGATGGTAAACATTATGGAAAAATTTAAATTAACTGGTAAGGTGGCAATGGTCATTGGAGGTGCAACTGGCATTGGTAAAGCTATGGCAGAGGCATTAGCACAAGCAGGGGCAAATATCGTTATCGCTGATTTGCAATCCAATATTGGTCAAGAAACAGCCACAACTATATCTACACAATCAGGTGTTAAAACCACATCATTAAAATTAGATATAACTCATTCAGATGAAGTAAATCAAATTGTTGATTATGTAGTAAGGGAATATGGAAAAATAGATATTCTTGTCAATAACGCTAGTATCTCAATTCAAGATGATACTGAAAATATTTCGTATGAAGAATGGTTAAAAGAAATCAATTTAAGCTTAAATGGAGCATTCTCTGTAGCGCAAACAGTAGGACGTCAAATGATTGAGAAGGGTAGTGGTTCGATAATTAATGTCTCTTCAGTATTAGGATTGATTGCTAATAAAACGCAAGACCAGAGCTCTTATGAAACGTCTAAAGCCGGTGTGACGATGCTGACTAAAAGCTTAGCTAGAGAATGGTCTAGATATGGAATTAAAGTAAATGCAATTGCCCCTGGTTACATGAGAACAATCGAAACGGAAAAGATACTAAATGATAATACTGAAACAAATACAACGCCTATGGAACGAGTAGGTGAGCCTGAAGAATTAGCTGGAATAACAGTTTATCTTGCTTCTGATGCATCATCGTTTACTCAAGGTAGTGTATTTAATATTGATGGCGGTTATTCAGCATTATAATATCAGTAATAGTTGAGAATGTGAAGATACAAATTAATAGGAGTCTTTATCTACCTTTAATATTGTATTAACAATTGAATCGTTTTTGTGTATTATTTTTTAGTAAATATATTTAATCGAAAGCATCGAATTTGTTTGGTAAATAAGAACAGAGTGACTTTGTAATCATCATTCAATCTATTGAGTATGTTTCATATCAGAGTATTTAAATATTGACAAATCTCAAGATTTAATATTGGGATTTATCTTTTTTGTTTAGGAGAAGATGATTTTAGCGCTTTAAATGTTTATTGATACCCAATCAAAGTTAATATGGGTTGTTGATACAAAGGTAAGTGTTCAGGTTGTCTGACGTAAGACATAGGGCACACTAAAAATGTGCATCCTTATTCCTAACAGTAACGTTATATCTAGCAAACGGGTTTATCGAAACGTTATAATAAAATCATCAGTTATATCCTTGCGATAAAAAATACCTACAATCATGTATGTTTATATGCCGCACTTTTCAAAAATTCACTTTAAAGATGTGGCATAAGGCACTGAACCCTTAAAACGGGAACTTAATAAAAACACCATGTTCTAGGCTATTA
>OJLE01000069.1_pt1 | contig 70369 bp, 70 predicted proteins | sample 1596801 | NCBI WGS metagenome assembly OJLE01 (sample SAMEA3904669, study PRJEB24821) | metagenome | biome: Builtin; feature: hospital; material: surface | place: USA | collected 2013-06-01 | reverse complement strand
CCCCCAACCTTCTGATCCGTAGTCAGATGCTCTATCCGTTGAGCTACGGGCGCAGACCGTTGGTAAGCAGTGCGTGTGCTCTGCTGTGCAACGAGAAATAACTATACCCACGGTCTGGGAAACTACCAAATCCCCAGTTCACTTAGTGTTTACCCACGAGAAGCAGGAAGGCTTTAGGAAGGAATGAGGGCGGCAACTTCGGCGTCGGAAAGCAGGGCGTCCCGGAAAGCTTGCAGGGTGGCCTCGTGGTCGAAGTCAATGCCGATGAGAACAATTTCAGCACCAGGGGTCACGCCATTGGCCGCCCAGAGGGACGCGGGCATGATCTGGAGGTTCGGGCCGGCTTGCTGCCAGGCGTGCGCGACGCGCAGATCGGTATCGATCCAGCAATAACCCTTGGAACGCACCAGACCGGTACTGGCCCGCAGGGCGGCAAGTAAGCGCTCGCGATTAAAGGGCCGATCCGCACGAAAGACCACCGAGGAGATGCCATATTCCTCGGTCTCGGGAGTATGTGGGTTGGCCAGTTCTTCGGCGTAGCCGTGATAGGCGGCAGCGGTAGCTGTGTCATACAAGTGGGCATCGAGGACGAGTCGCGGGTCGATGACACCGTTGGTAACAATCACGACGCGGGCACGGGGGTTCATGGCGCGCACGGTAGCGATGACCCGTTCGGTTTCGGCAGCATCAACCAAATCAGTCTTGGTGATGAGGATAAGGTCAGCAAACTCAACTTGGTCCACTAGGAGGTCAGCCACGGTGCGGTCGTCGTCAGGCGTGGCTTCGATGTTCTGGGATGCGAGACTCTTGCCGCGGCGTAAGTGCGTCAGGAAGGTCGAGGCGTCAACGAGGGAAACCATGGTGTCGATAGACGCGGCTTCGGCAAGCGTCGTGCCATCCTCAAACTCCCACTCAAAGGTGGCCGCAACGGGCATGGGTTCGGAAATGCCAGTGGATTCGATGACAATCTGATCGAAGCAGCCGGAGCGGGCGAGTTTGCCCACGGATTCGATGAGATCCTCGCGCAAGGTGCAGCAGATGCAGCCATTGGATAGCTCGACAAAGCGATCCTCGCCGCGCTCAAGGTGGCCCTCGCCGGCAACGAGGGCGGCGTCAATATTGACCTCGGAGAAGTCATTGACAATGACGGCCAGCTTGCGCCCCTCGCGGTTAGCAAGCAGGTGGTTTAAAAGCGTGGTTTTTCCGCTGCCTAAAAATCCGGACAGCACGGTAACGGGTGTAGCCATTCCCTAATGATAACGTTTTTCATTAGGGAATGGCTACGTCCCTAGATGGAGAGGCCGAAGATAGGCACTGCCAGCAGATACACTGTAAGGGTAATGAGGAAGATGCCGATGATATTGAGTCCGAGACCGCCCTTGATCATCTCGCCAATCTTGACGTAGCCAGAGCCATAGGCAATGGCGTTCGGCGGGGTAGCCACGGGGAGCATAAATGCACAGGTTGCCGCGAGCGCCACCGGAATGGTGAGCAGAAGGACGTTGATATCTCCCTCCGCGGTCAGGCCAACACCCACGGCAACGCCGCCCATAATTGGAATGAAGGTGGCAGCCGTTGCGGTATTAGAGGTGATCTCAGTCAGGAAGAGCACTAGTGCGGCTACGGCGGCGACGATAAGGACAACTGGGAGGACGCTCAGCCCCTTGGCCATCTCACCAATCCACAGGGACAGTCCGGAAGAATTAAAGACCGAGGACAGCGATAGGCCACCACCGAAGAGCAAGAGAACGTCCCACGGCATCTCATTGGCAGTCTTCCAGTCGAGCAGTCGAGTGCGACGCTGATTATCCGCCGGGAGAATAAAGAGCACGATGCCGGCAGCGATACCCACGATGGCATCGTCATAGTTCTCAAATTCCTTAAGCACCAGCGGCAGGATTACCCACGCTGCGGCGGCCAGAACAAAGATGATGCCGGTCATAATCTGAGGGCGGGTCCAAGGGCCGAGGGCCTTAATTTCATCGTCGATAAGCTCGCGGCCGCCCGGAATATCCTTCATCTCTGGCTTGAAAATGGTGATAAGTAGTGCCCAAGCAATCAGCAAGAAGATCACGGCGAGCGGTACACCGACCGCCATCCATCGACCAAAGCCAAGGGTAACGCCCCAGGTATCGGCCATATACGCGTTCAGGAAGGCATTCGGCGGGGTGCCGATGAGCGTGCCCAGCGAACCAATGGACGCGGAATAGGCAATGCCCAGCATGAGGGCCGTGGCAAATTTCTTTTGCTTCTGCCAGCCACCTACGGTCTCTGCGGTCAGCGCGAGCACCGAGGTGCCAATAGGCAGCATCACCACGGCCGTAGCCGTATTAGAAACCCACATGGACAAAAATCCGGTGGCCAGCATAAAGCCCAAGATGAGGCGCTTGGGAGAGGTACCAATCACCTTCACCACATAGAGGGCCAAGCGGCGGTGCAGGTTCCAGCGCTGCAGGGACAGCGCGATAAGGAAGCCACCCATGAACAAGAAAATGGTGGCGGAGGCATACGGGGCGCCTACCTCCTTGATTGATCCGACGCCAGCTAGTGGGAAAATAACCAACGGAAGCAGCGCGGTGGCAGCGAGCGGAATAGCTTCAGTCATCCACCACACGCCCATAAGGATCGTCACCGCTGCAACAGCGCGGATGGCACCAAGCGTGTACTCGGCTTCCGGATCTGCGCCAGAGGAGCCTTGGACTGTCTCGATGGCATTGGAGGGGAAGATAAAGAAGACAAGTACCGCCAATGCCAAGCCCACGAAGAGGCCAATAAACTGCCGGCGCCATTCGCCGCGTGGGACTTTAGGGGCTTCGTCACCTTCGGTGTGGGCGGTGGATTCGTGAGTATGCGGGGTGGTCATACCGCGCGCTCCTTCACTAAGAGAGGACTGTGCTGAGGGATATGCTCCGTACTTCCCAGGTTATTAGCTGGCCTAGACAGCAAATAGAAAGTTATCTAATTCACTGCGAAGCATGCACTGACCATACAAAACATGTGACGCAGAAACCATATCCCGTCACAATAAACCACCCCCACACCCCCGAATAGCACACACCACACCTGCCTAAAACCAGAAATGGTTCCACCACTCCTCCACCCCCGATCGATGAAGGATGGGTTAAATGCCCAGGACGGTCTTAGCAATGAGGAAGTAAATAATGAGGCCCGTAGCATCACAGAAGGTAGAGATAAACGGGTTAGAAAAGACCGCCGGATCGGCACCGATGGTCTTAGCCACGATGGGCATCAGCCCGCCTACGGTCGCAGAAATCGAGCAAATCAAAAACAGCGTCGAACCGATGACCAAGCCGATGCTCATGCCATAGACCAGCGTAGCCAGGCCCAGTCCCGCCAAGCCGAGCACGGCGCCTAACAACATGCCGACGCGTAGCTCGCGCCACAAAACGGCAACGAGGTCGCGGGTGCGGACATCGCCCAGAGCCAAAGCACGAGTCACAGTGGTGGCAGCCTGATTGCCGGTATTGCCACCGGTGCCGGTCAGCAGCGGGATAAATAGTGAGAGAACCACGGCCTTGGCCAGCGTGCCTTCAAAGGAGTCCAATACTTGCACAGTCAACAGCGCAGAAACTGCCAGCACGAGCAGCCATACGATGCGCGAGCGCACCAGCTTGAGCAAAGGCGTGGATAGGTACGGCTGTTGAAGGGCCTCGGTACCGCCAGCACGAGCGGAGTCCTCGCTATCTTCTTCCTCCACAATGTCCGTAGCATCGTCCCACGTCAGCAGACCAACCAAGCGGTGCGAATCATCCACGATTGGCAGCGCAAGAATGTCCAATGGGAGGAACCAACGCGCGGTTTCTTCCGCATCAGCACTAGCACGGGCAAAAATGGGGTCGTGCATAATATCGGCCATGGTCAGCGCGGCATCAGCGGTGAAGATTTCGCGCAGGCTCACCACCCCCACAAGACGCCTATCCTCGCGGGTAATGGGCACGGTGTAGATAGTTTCCAGCTCATGTGCGGTCTCCCGCAGTTTAAACAGCGCGTCCCTCACGCTCATGTCCGGGTGGATTCCAGGCACCTCGGGTGACATTCGGCGCCCCACCGAACCCTTGACATAGCCCAACACCACGCCCGTGACATCGCGCTTGGATTGAGTCAGTGAGCGCAGCAGCCGGTCCGCAATCTCCGCGGGCAGCTCATCCAGCAAAGCCACGCGGTCTTCCGGGTCAAGCTCGTCGAAGAACTCATAGACATCAGCATTGCCCAGCTCATCGATGATATCGGCCTGATGCTTTGCATCGAGGGCATCAAAGACGACGATTGATTTCTGGCGCGGCAGCAAGCGCAGGGCCAAGGCCGACCGGACGGCATTTTGCCGCTCGACGACGGCGATGAGTTCCTGCAGGGGCACCCTCTCCAGGAGTTCCTGGAGGCGCGGGGCCTTGGTGGGGTCAATGGCGTCTTCTTGTTTGAGCCATGCCTCGACAATATCGCTAGCCCGCTCGGTGGTCTCCGCCATGGCCTACCCGCCTTTCCAGCCCCAGGTTATTGACTTCAGCCTTCTTAGACTACGTCATTTGCCCAGAAAATCCGCCAGAGATCCTCCCTGGCCGCATGACGACGCCCAGAAGCCACCTCAATGACGACACCGGGATGACTACAGGAATAGACCCCACAGGGCGAAGGCTGCCAGCAAAGACACCAGACCGGCGGTACTGGCCAAAATGATTGCATGCGGAAGGGGAGCCTGGGAAGACAGGGCGACGTCGACAACCGAGGCACGTTGCCACACCGCCAAGACCAGCGCCAGCACCCCGGCGGCAAGGAGGACGAGCGGCAAGAAGACGCGCACACTCACCGCCCGCATCACGCCTAGCAACACTAAGGAAAGCGCCAAAAGGGTGCGCTGCCAAGACAGGCGCGTGCGCTCTGGTTGCAGACCAGGATCAAAGGGCTGGTTAGACAAGGAACTCGCCTACCAAAAGCGCACCAGCCACCACCACGATTACAGCAACAAGGACCGGAAGGCCGAAACTAAACGGTAGCGATCGATTCTCTCGCATTGCGCGCTCTGATTGTTTCCAATGCCCCCACGCCACCACGGGCAAGATAATGGCGACTATCAACATGAAGACCGATACCGCGGCACGCAGGGTGTCTGGCAGCGGAACGTCAAAGGCCTCAAGTGCTACTCCGCCAGCAATCAACGCCAGGGAAGTGCGAATCCACGCCAGGAACGTGCGCTCATTAGCGAGCGTGAAACGCGGATCAGGGTCGGTGCCAACTGCAAACACCGAACGGGGAAACCTCGAGTCACTCATGGGCACCACTTTATATTCATTTATCTCCTGCGTCGCGACAAGCCCGCGCAACGCTTCACCTTCCCGTAGTCTCATAGGCGCAGGCGAGCCCCCTGAGCAAAGGAGCACCCATCCCCTATGAACCTGCGCTTATGCAACTACGCGCCATCCTCCCCGAACGAGGACGAGTTTTTCAGCAAAGAGAACATCAAGCGCGTCAGCACCCCAAATACCCGCCCCGATGCCACCGGCTTGCGCGAGACCGTTTTTAACAACGGCCCGTGCCCCTCCAAGAACCATACGAAATTCGACTTCCTCTTCCGGCTCTTCCATATGGGTAGCATCGTAATTCTGGGGCTCTTCCCCTTTGCTCTTACCGGACTCGATTTCCGCATCGCTTTGCTCATCAGCCCGCCTATCATCGCATTCGGCATTTCCAAGCCCGTTCGCTGGCTGACCTCGACCCACAATGAGCGCACTCTGCTCCGCACAGCGTGGGCCAATAACTGGCTCGAGTTTTATCCGGTACTGGTGGGAAACTTCTACCACTTTGACACCAAGGAAGAAAAGAACCTTATAGGCGATGACCACTATTACTTCCACCAGGCGCGCATCATGGTGTTCTTTCCTGATGGCTCCACGGAAGTACTACCAGAGCTCGCAACCGTGAAAGCTGTCGACTATCCGCCTGAATTGATGAGGTCAGATGGCACTGCCATTGCGGAAAACCCCGACGCTCTGCGTGTGAGCCCCACCGTTAATAATGGCTGGGCACTACTGGCCGTGCTCGCCGGTGACCCGGTATCCGCCGGTACTCCCGACATCGGCTTGAAAGAGCAACAAATAGAAGCAGCGCTTGCCCAAGTGGAGCGCGAGTGGGCACCCGGCATTCTGAATTAAACCGCCGCAGCGAGTTATAGTCGGGCCCATGATTGAAGTTGCCGCCGTAGTTTTCCGTAATTCCTTTGGCCATATCCTCACCGTGCGCAAAGATTCTTCCACCAAGTTCCAGTTACCTGGCGGCAAACTTGAGGCTGGCGAAACCCCTGCACAGGCCGCAGCCCGCGAGGTCGCAGAGGAAATCGGTGTGGAGGTCCGCCTCCCGGAGCTTTCCCTGCTCGGCACCTTCGACGCGCCGGCCGCCAACGAACCCGGCGAAACCGTGCGCGGCCACATCTTTACCTATCCGCGCCCAGTCCTTGCCCGCGCAGCCGCAGAGATTGCCGAACTCGCATGGGTAGACCCCACCAACCCAAAGCGGGAGCTCGCCCACCTGCTGTGCGACGAGGTCTTTCCTGCCCTAGAATCCTAAGGCCCTGCTTGATCCCTTAAGAATTTCCTATTGCAGCTCCTGGGAGGGCAACCTAGAGTTATTTTCATCAGAATTGAGTGATGAAAGGACTGAACTCCATGCCGCAGCAATCCACACCGGGACCTATCGTGACGATTACTTTCCTCGTCCTAGGAGTCATTAGCTCTGTTATCGCCATTCTCATGGTGCCTGCCCTCTTCCACGAGGTCACTTCCCTGCGCGCTGCGGCTTTTACCGGAAGCTTCATCTTCGGCGTTGGCATGCTCACGCTCTTCCGCCGCTGCGCCAAGTACCAGCGCAAATAGCAGATTTCTCCGCTTTACGGAGCCGACGAGAATAGAAAACGCGAATTAAAAAATCCCGAGCGTGCGCGCTCGGGATTAGATGGCGGAGATGAGAGGATTCGAACCTCCGGACCCCAGAAGGGTCAACTCCTTAGCAGGGAGCCCCATTCGGCCGCTCTGGCACATCTCCACGGTTCACAAGGAACCTCGTTTGAGAATACCTGCCTGCCCCGCCGCTGCCAAACTAGCCCCCTGCTTTCGCTCCCGCAACAAAGGCGCAGGCCCTACAGTGGTAGGCATGATTCGCCCCGATCTGAAAGCCATCCCTGCCTATGTCGCTGGTGCGCGCAACGATGACGCACTCAAGCTCTCCTCTAACGAGGCGGCTCACCCGCCCCTGCCAGAAGCGGCCGCGGCCATGGCGGAGGCAGCCGCACAGGCTAATCGCTACCCGGATATTGCGGCCACCGCACTGCGCGAGGACCTAGCCGCGCACCTGGGCGTGGATCAGCAGCAGGTAGCGGTGGGCACCGGCTCCTCCGCATTGTGCCAACAGCTGGTAGAAATTGCCGCCACCCCTGGCGAAGAAATCCTCTTCCCATGGCGCTCCTTCGAGGCCTACCCCATCTTCGCCCAAGTCGTGGGTGCCCACCCTATCCCGGTTCCGCTCAGTACAGATCAGCGCGTGGATCTTCCTGCCATGGCGAAGAAAATCACGGATAAAACCAGGCTCATCTTCGTGTGCAATCCCAATAACCCATCGGGCACCACGATTACCAAGGCCGAGTTCGCCGCATTCATGGATGCCGTGCCTGCCGACGTACTCGTAGCCCTCGACGAGGCCTATATCGAATACAACCGCGCCACCGACACCCCGCTGGGCACGGAGCTGGTGGGTACCTATCCCAACCTGGTGTGCCTGCGCACCTTCTCTAAGGCTTATGGCCTGGCCGGGGTCCGCATCGGTTATGCCTTCGGCCCGGAAAATATCATTGAAGCCCTCAATAAGGTGGCTATCCCCTTCTCCGCCAGCACCGTGGCACAGGTTGGCGCCCGCGCGGCACTGGCGGCGCAGGATTCGCTGCGGGAGCGTACCGAGGAGACCGTCGTCCAGCGCGAGCGCCTAGAAGCAGCCCTGAAGGACTGGGGCGTGCCGCATTCCGAGGCGAATCACGTGTGGCTGCCGGCTAAGAATCTTGCCAGTCTGGGCACTCCACAGGAGATAGCCGCCCACCTAGCTGAACGCGGCGTGCTCGTTCGTGCCTTTAGCGAGGGCATTCGTATTACCGTTACCACCAGGGAAGAAACCGACGCCTTACTGCAGGCGTGGAACGCAACCATAGGAGGCTAAATGCGATCGCTCATTAACTTCGCCCTGAATGTCTTTGCCATCGCGGTGGCGCTGTGGGCCGTGGTCACTGTCATTCCCGGAATCTCCATCACTCCGGCTGAAACCGGAAATTTCATCGCCATTGCCATCGTCTTCATCATCATTAATGCCGTAGTCACGCCGGTGCTGCGCATCCTCGGCGCACCGCTGACGTGCCTGACACTCGGGCTTTTCTCCCTCGTCATAAACGGCGCAGCGCTCATCATCGTGGAGTGGGCGCTCAATACGCTTGACCTCGGAATTGGCCACCTTGTCATCGACTCTTGGGGCGCCGCGATTATCGGCGCCATCGTGCTTTCCATTGTCAGCAGCGTCATCAATTTCTTTACCAGTCCGCTGCGCCAGCGCGATTAGCCGCCCGCAAAAGGCGGCAGGACGTCCACGCGGGTCACGCCGGCCAGGGGGGAATCCATGACGGTGTTCCCAGCGCCGTCGATAAGAAAGCTACAGCGCCCCAGCACTTCTTTCAGGCTCATGCCGGCCGCAGTGGTGCCGGTATGGTCCTTGCCCAGCTGCACTACCAAATCACCCAAGGTAGCGGGAGCGTCTACCTGCTCAGAAGCCACCCCCGCGGCGGCGCGTGCGGCAGCGAAATAGTGAACGGTCAACATGCCTTCTACTATGCCTACGCACCCCTGCCGTGTCGAGACCGTGGGTAAACTAACCGTCATGCGCACACCTGAAACCCACGCGCGCGAGGTCGCCGCGGCCCTGCCCGTACGTCACGTGACCACCGTGGCCCTCAATCAGGCACAGGATATGGTCTTAGCTGCGGATATCCGCGCTGATTTCCCTTCCCCGCGCTTTGATAATTCACAAATGGATGGCTACGCCCTTCCCCAGTGTGCGGCCGGGACTTACCAGGTAGGCCCCACCATCGCCGCCGGCACAGAGCCCGCCCAAGTGCTCCACGGCTCACTCAACGCGGCCTGCCCCATCATGACCGGCGCCAAAGTTCCGGAAGCAACTGCAGCCATCGTGCCCATTGAGCACTGCGAACCACAAGAATTCCTCGCCCCGGGTGACCGTGTCACCGTGCCGGAGACCTCACCTGGGCAATTCATCCGCCGCGCCGGCTCGGACTTAGAAGAAGGCGCCCTCCTGGCAGCCCAAGGCGATAAGCTCACACCGGTCCGCTTGGCCGCCCTTGCTTCCCAAGGCATCGCCGAGGTGGAGGTCTACCGCCCCGCCCGGATCCTCATCTGCACCGGCGGAGCAGAGATTGGCAGTGGTAGCGCCGCCATCCCTGACGCCAATGCGCCGTTATTGACGGCATTGGCCCACCGCGCCGGCATCGACGTCGCGGGCTATATCACCACCGATGATGACCCGCAGGCCCTAACCCACGCTTTCGCAGACGCCATTGCACAGCATCACCCGGACGCCATCATTACCTCGGGCGGAATCTCTGCTGGGAAGTTTGAAGTAGTACGCCAAGTGCTCGATGGCTGGTTTGGTCATGTGGATCAGCAGCCTGGCGGGCCACAGGGTATCGCTGCTTTCCACGGCACGCCGGTGATCTGTCTGCCGGGAAATCCCATTTCCACGTTGGTAAGTTTCCGCCTCTTCGTGGCCCCGGCACTGGGCTGGGCTCCGGAGCCATTCCGCGTTCCGCTCGCGGCAGGCATTGAAGGCCTCCCATGCAAGGACCAATTTCGCCGCGGGCGCGTCGATTCCCACGCCCATATCCTCGGTGGCGCTAGCTCCCATCTGCTCGCCCAAGCGGCCGATGCCACCCATCTCATCCGCATCCCTGCCGGCCAACGCCTTGCGGAAGGCCAAGAAGTCGAGGTTTACCCACTATGAGTCCGCAACGCACCGCCATCGTCATCGTCGCCTCTACTCGCGCCGCCGCGGGTATCTACGAGGACCGATCCGGCCCCATCGCGGTAGATTTCCTGCGACGCAAGGGCTTTGACTGCCCCGCTGCACGCATCGTCCCCGATGCCGATATTGCCGCCACCGTTGCTGCCGCCTTCGCCGAAGAACCCTCGGTCATCTTGACCTCTGGTGGCACCGGCCTGACCCAAGACGACAAGACGGTAGAGGCTGTCGCGCCGCATATCACCCGCGAGCTGCCTGGCATCGCAGTGGCCTTCTGGCAGAAAGGCTTGGAAAGCGTGCCCACCGCGGTGGCTTCCCGCGCGATTGCCGGTGTTAATGACTCCACCTTTGCTATGACGCTGCCTGGTTCCACCGGCGGGGTAAAAGACGGCTGTGCGGTTTTGGATAAATTAATTGTTCCGATCGTCGATATGTTAGAAGGAGTACATGAGCACTGATCCCTCCTATGTGGCCGAACAGACCGGCTGCACCATTGGCACGCTTTTGAGCGATCAGCCCCTTGAATCCCACCTTGCCGCTGCCAAGGAAGAGACCGCCACGGCCGCCATGGGTGCCGTTGTCACCTTTGAAGGCGTCGTCCGCGATCATGATGGCGGCCGGCCGAATGTCACCCTTCTTTCCTATAGCGCCCACCCTTCCGCGCCAGAGAAGCTGCAGGACATCACCGACGCCGTCTCCTCCAGCCATCCGGTGCGCCTCTGGGCCGCTCACCGCACGGGGGATCTTCAGGTCGGCGACCTGGCCTTTGCCGTAGTTGCGGCCGCCGCGCACCGCGGCGATGCCTTCCGCGCGGCCGAAGAATGCGCCGATCGCGTCAAGGCAGAAGTGCCTATCTGGAAGGAACAAAGCCACGGCGATGGCTCCACTAACTGGGTGGGTCTGGAATGAGCATCCGCTATGCCCGCCAAGAAGCGCTCTGGGGCGAGGAGGGACAGCGCAAGCTCGCTCAAGCCCACGTAGCGGTTATCGGGGCCGGCGGCTTGGGTTCCCCCGCCCTGCTTTACCTAGCTGGCGCGGGCGTAGGCCGCATTTCGCTTTTCGACGACGACGTGGTCTCCCCCTCTAACCTTCACCGCCAAGTCATCCACACCACCGCGGCCATCGGCACGCCGAAGACGGATTCTGCCGCGGCCGCTCTCCACGCGCTCAATCCTGAGGTAGAAATCAGCTGCCACGGCCGCCTCGAAACGGCCACCGCCCTCGAGCAATTGCGCGGCTGCGACGTGCTCCTCGATGGCACGGATAATTTCGACGCCCGCTACCTGTGCTCTTGGGCCGCCCGTAGCTTGGGCATTCCGCACATTTGGGCCTCTATCTTGGGATTCGATGCGCAAATGAGCGTCTTTTGGTCGGGCAAGGGCCCCGTGTACGAGGATGTCTTTCCCACTGCCCCTGCCCCAGGCGAGGTTCCTTCGTGCTCCCAGGCCGGCGTTCTGGGGCCGATCGTCGGCGTGGTGGGATCCGCGATGGCCTTGGAAGCCTTAAAAATCATTACCGGCGTCGGCACCCCGCTTATGGGCACGCTCGGCTACTACGAGGCCCTTTCTGGGACGTGGGAGTATATCCCCATCCGTTCCACCGGGGCGGAGCCTACCCAGCCGGACGATGCCCCCGAGGTCCGCGAGATCCCTGATCACGCCATGCTTATCGATGTCCGCACTGACCCCGAGCGCGCCCGGTCCACCATTCCTAATTCAGCGCATCTTCCCCTCAACCGCATCCTCGCCGGTGAAAACCCCGATATCGCACGGGACGAGGTAGCCGTTATATATTGCGCCAGCGGCATCCGCTCCGCCCAAGCCGTCCACGCTCTGCGCGAGCGCGGATACTCACAGGTGGTTTCCCTGCGTGGCGGCATTAACGCGTGGTTGGAACAACAAGGAGCGTGTTAACGCGCCCCCACTGCGAGCCGTCTAGACCCTTCTATTCTTGTCTTCTTTTCCGCGAACAAAGAGGAACCAGATCAGCGGTCCTAAGAAGGGCAGTGTGAAGGTAGCGACGATAAAGAGCACCTTCGCCGCAAGCGTGTACCCAGAAAAAATGATAGAAATTAAGGCCGCTATCCAGAACGCGACGAGCAAAAGGATGGGAAGGAACCCGAGGAACCACCACGTATCGTTAGGGTTAGTAGATTCCGCTGCTGCTAGGTAAAACTCCGAAGTGCTCATGGTGTCCTTTCGACGAGTAATTTTTATCTTCGCTACAGAGCTTGATCACAATCACATCTCACTTGCCCTGTACATTTCCAAGATTAAGTCTGCGCCGCACCAGGCGCGTCATCCCCCGGTATGAAACGCCGCAGCACCACAATAAGCAGGTTTTTACCCCAAGCCGTTTTCCGGTGCCCCGCCATGACCAAGTTCGGGTTAACACCATCCAGGGTGAGGCCTCCCGGGATAGCCGCACATAAGTAAAACGAGAAAACGGTAACTCCTAGCGTGAGCCAGAAGCTACCGAGGTATCGCCGAGCCATAAATTATGACGTTGGCGGAGACGGCGGGATTTGAACCCGCGGAGGAATAAACCTCGCCGGTTTTCAAGACCGGTGCATTCGGCCGCTCTGCCACGTCTCCATGGTGTTCTTCGAAAACACTCATCGTGTCTACGAAGCAACTTGGTCAGTGTACTAAATAGATAGCCCGGTTTCCCAAAAAGCCACCTGCAACACTGAATGTCGCAGTAGGTTACTCCGAATTTCGTGGCACAGGACACACAAGGTTCGTTAGATTGGATCCATGACTACAACACACATGAAGGCCATCGTTCAGACCGATCCGCAGGATCGCCGGTCCTTAGAGCTCCGCGAAGTCGAGGTCCCTAAGCTGCGCTCGGGAGAAGTACTCGTCAAAGTGCAGGCAGCCGGCGTTAACCGCGGCGATATCCTGCAGACGATGGGTGCCTATCCGCCGCCACCGGGGGCATCGGAAATCTTGGGCTTAGAAGCAGCAGGCACCATCGCCGATGCCGGGGATACGAACTGGGAGGTAGGCACCAAGGTGGGCTGCCTGCTCGCGGGTGGTGGCTACGCCGAATACGTCGCGGTTCCGCAGGGCCAGCTGCTTCCCGTGCCCGAGGGGTTCAGCGTTGAGGAAACTGCAGCAGTGGTTGAGGTCGCGTGCACCGTGTGGTCCAACCTAGGCATTGAGGCGGGCCTTCACGAGGGCCAACGCGTCCTCATACATGGCGGAGGCGGCGGCGTTGGCACTTTTGCCATCCAGGTAGCCAAGGCGTTGGGCGCAGAGGTAGCGGTGACGGCCGGGTCACAGGAGAAGTTGGATCGTTGCCGCGAGCTGGGCGCCGATATTCTCATCAACTATAAGGAGCACGACTTCGTAGAAGAGTTGAAGGGAAGCTGCGACGTCATTTTGGACATCATCGGCGCGAAATATCTGGAAAAGAATATGAAATGCCTGGCTAAGGACGGCAAGCTCATCATCATTGGCATGCAGGGCGGTACTAAGGCGGAAATCAACTTGGGCGCCATGCTGCCCAAGCGCCTGACCATCCAGGGTACGACGGTGCGCGCCCGCGACTTAGAAGACAAGGCACGGATTGTGGCGGGCACGGTAGAAAATGTGTGGCCCATGCTGGAAGACGGCCGCGTAAAGCACGCGCTGCACGCTACTTACCCGCTTGCCGACGCCGCCCAAGCCCACACTGCCCTAGACAGCGGCGAGGTCACCGGCACCTTGGTGCTTGCCGTTTAAGCCAGCGAGGCTACGACGCGGATGAGATGCTCGACGTCGTGATAGGTATTGAAGGGGCCAAGCGCAACCGTCACGGCACCACCGATTTCTTCCACACCCATCTCCGTAAGCAACGGGGTCTGCGGGGCAAGCGTGGTAACAAGGCCGTTATCAAAGAGGCGCTTATAAACCGTCTCGGCCGGAACACCCTTTACTGCGAAGGTGAGGCGCGGCAGGCGATCATCGGATGCGCCTGCGGCCGCCTCTCCCGTCACTCCGAGGATGTGTACGGCAGGCAGGGTGCTCAAGAAGGAATAAAGGTCCCCGCGCAGGTCCTCGAGGTAGGCGCTAAGCGCATCCATAGAGGTGCGCAGGCGCTTGCGGCGGGAGCCATTCTCCCCACCGGCGAGGGCGGCAAGATGGTCCACGAGTGGTCCGACACCGCCGGCCAGGCCAGAGGAAATTGGCGTTTCCAGCTTGCGAGCGCCCTTGCTGGCATGCACCGGATCAAGGGCATCGAGGCGGCGGAACATACGGGTATCGCGGAATACCAAGGCCGCTAGCTGCGGGCCGCCCAGCAGACCAAGGTCGAGACCCAAGATATCGGCACCGAGCTCATCGAAGTTGATGGGGCGGTAGGGGGCGATCGCAGAGACGTCGAGAAGCGTCCAGGCGCGAGAGCGTTCATGCACGGTGTCTATGATCTCAGCCGTCGGGGAGACCGTACCCAAAAGCTCGTGGGCGGCAGAGAAAGCGACAAGTCGCGTGGAGCCGTCGACAAGCTCGGCGAATTGGAACCCCGGCAACTCACCCGTACCTAAGTCCGGCTGGGCCCAGCGGGTTTCTGCTTTGACCTCAGAAAATGCTGAATACAGGGAAGGCGGGTCCAGCTTTGAGAGCACTAGTGAGGAATTGCTGCCGAGCAGCGGGCGCGCCGCATGCGCCAAGGACTGGTAAAGAACCGGCAGGGAGGGGCCGAGCACCACGCGGTCTGCTTTGGAACCGGTCAGATCCGCTACGGCCATGCGCGCAGCGGTGTAATTCCCATCTCCTTCCAAGCGCCCCGGCGCGGGTGTGGCAGAGTGGGCGCCACCCGGCCCTTCCTGGGGCGCCACCGCAGTAGACATACGGAAAGAGCGGGCCACGCCGGAGGCTACTCGCTCAGAAATCTGGGGAACCGCGTGCGCGTTAAGGTAGGTCCAACCATCAGATAGCCCGGTGTATAAACCGCGCACACTGAATACGTCATAGTGCGCCGAAGCTCCTGCTGGCATTTCGGTCCCTTCTTTTTCGCGCTAGGCATCGCCACTCAGTGGCGGTCGATTCCCTACTGTATACGCGTTTGGCCCAAGTTTCCCAAATCTGGATTTTCGCTGAATACGGTCGTTTTCGCAGGCTAGCGGCGTGTAGTTCCCGTTTGCCCAGCCCGCGCGCTAGGGTGTTGAGCGTGCAAGATAACAATCAACTGCGCGCTGATATCGCCCGCATGACCTCCCAGCCAGACGGCGAGGCCACCCCAGCGTCCCAGTCCGAGACCCTCAAGGCCGCCTTCGCGGACCTTGCGCAGGGTGCACAGCAGCGCGAGCTGTGGTTCAAACTGGGTATTCAAGATATTAAGCAGCGCTACCGCCGCTCTGTCCTGGGCCCGTTTTGGATCACCATCGCCACCGGCGTGATGGCCCTCGCCTTGGGCCTTTTGTACTCCATGCTCTTCCAGATTCCCGTCGCGGAGTTCCTCCCCCACGTCACCGTGGGCCTTATTATGTGGACCTTCATTTCGGGCTGTATCAAGGAAGGCTCCACCGTCTTCATTGATAATGAGGGCTTGATTAAACAGCTTCCCGCCCCTCTTTCGGTGCACGTCTACCGCCTGGTGTGGCGCCAAACATTATTTTTGGGCCATAACCTCATCATCTGGCTGTTGCTTATCCTCATCTTCCCGCGCAGCCTGGGTTGGGAGTTCTTCCTCTTTATCCCAGGCTTGGCGTTGTTGTTGGTCAACGGCGTGTGGGTCACGATGTTCTTTGGCATCATTGCCACCCGCTTCCGTGACGTAGCCCCGCTGCTGGAGGCTTTAACCCAGCTCTTGTTCTACGTCACCCCGATTGTGTGGATGACTAATACCCTGAAGGATCAGGGCGGTGCTGTGGCCGGGCGAGCCCGCATCGCGGAGATCAACCCGCTCTATCACTACCTAGAAATCGTCCGCGCACCCATGATCGGTGAGCCGGTAGCCGCCTACCACTGGTGGATCGTTATCGGCTGCACCGTGCTCGGCCTGCTCATCGCCGGCTTGGTCATGCGCAAGTGGCGCTTCCGCGTCAGCTACTGGGTCTAAGCCCACGCCCTGTACTTGTGGAGATTCCTCGAAAGGATACTGACTGATGGTCTCGATTGATACGTATAACGCGTGCGTGGACTTTCCCATCTTTGATGCCAAATCTCGCTCACTGAAGAAGGCCATGCTCTCTTCTGCCGGTGGCGCCATTGGCAAAAATGCCCAAAACACCGTCGTGGTGGAAGCCCTGAAGGACGTTAACCTGCACCTGCGCGAGGGCGATCGCGTGGGTTTGGTGGGCCATAACGGCGCCGGCAAATCCACCTTGCTGCGCCTGTTGTCTGGGATTTATGAGCCCACCCGCGGTTCTGCCGATGTGCGCGGCCGGGTGGCCCCCGTTTTTGATTTGGGCGTAGGCATGGACCCGGAAGTTTCTGGCTACGACAACATCATTATCCGCGGCCTGTTTTTGGGCCAGTCCATCAAGCAGATGAAAAAGAAGATGGATGAGATTGCGGAGTTTTCTGAGCTCGGCGATTATCTCTCCATGCCGCTGCGCACCTATTCCACCGGTATGCGAGTGCGCTTGGCACTCGGCGTGGTGACCTCCATTGAGCCGGAAATCCTGTTGTTGGATGAGGGCATTGGTGCGGTCGACGCCGCCTTCATGGCCAAGGCACGCGTACGCCTGCAGGAGCTGGTGAAGCGCTCCGGCATCCTGGTCTTTGCCTCCCACTCCAATGACTTTTTGGCCCAGCTATGCAATACCGCCTTGTGGATCGACCACGGTGAGATCCGCTCGGTAGGCGAGGTTTCCGAGGTCGTCGGTGAGTACGAAGGACCTGAGGTGGGCGACTACGTCCGCGACCTGCGCGAGCGTTTTGAAAATGAGGACACCAGCGGCAACTAGCTGAGCATATGCAGCAGCGGGTCCCCCACACCCGTCACGTCCACCTGCACCCCTTCCGGCCGGTGATAGTCCGCAGCGCTTAGGCGCGCGCTGACCACCGGCCGGTTAATTTTTCCTGGGCCCGCAGGCTCTTCCTTTTCCTCGGTGCTAACGCGGTAGCCCAACTTTTCACTCACCCGGGCTGAGGCGCGGTTGGGTTTTATCCAACTGGTGCACAGCGAACCCGCATCGAGGTGCAAGAAGGAAAACGCCGCCATAGCCTGACGGATAAGCGTGCCATAGCCTTGGCCTTGAAAGCGGTGCAGCACCCATGATGCAGTTTCTATTTCCCGTGCGGCCGCAAAATTTTCTGCCGACAGGTCCACCACGCCTACTAATTCTTGGGTTTCTACCTGGCGAGCGATGAAATCCAAGGTCCACTTCTGGGGACACAGCTTCGCTCGGTGCTCCCATCGGTGCTGGGCCATGGCGGCGGGGGTATTCGTCTTCTCATCAAAAAGCCAGGGAAATGCATGTTCTGGAATGTCGTCGCCATAGATATCTTCCGCACACACCTGCGCTACCTGTGCGATGTCCTCATCGCGCATGACACGCAGGTCAACCCCGCGGCCCGTATCATCGCAGGCCCGAATGGTCACCGCAAAAGGCGGCCAGAAGTTTTCCATAGGCTTCACAGTATCCGCAAAGCTGCGCCTATATCCACTTTTCGCTCCACCAATGCGGAGTGTTTCTGCGCTGGTCCCCCACCCCGGTGGCAAGATGGAACCCATGACTGCCACCCTGACTTCTACCGGTTCTACCGCCGCCGTCATTGTTACCCATCAGCGCGCCGAACTGCTGCGGGCATCGCTCGAACAGGTGGTACACCAAACCCACCCCGTGCAGTGGGTGATCGTGGTGGATAATGGTGCGGAAAATGCAGTGCGTGAACTTGTCGAGTCCATGGCGGGAGACCGCGGCGTCTACGTGCCTTCGGAGACCAACCTGGGCGGAGCTGGTGGCTTTGCGCTGGGCTTTCTCACCGCCCTTTCTTTGGGGGCGGATGCCGTGTGGTGTGCCGATGACGATGGCCGCCCCGCCGATAACACTGTCCTTGCGGAGCTGTATCGGGTGGCCGAGGCCAACCGTTTGCATGAGGTCTCGCCAGCGGTATGCAATATCAACGATCCCGACCAGCTCGCCTTCCCCCTGCGCCAAGGCCTAGTGTGGCGCCGACGAATGGATGAGCTGGAGGGCGATTTCCTGCCTGGCATCGCATCGCTATTTAACGGCGCGCTGATTTCCGCAGCGGCCATGGAAATCATTGGTGTACCGGACTATCGGCTCTTCATCCGCGGCGATGAGGTGGAATACCACCGCCGGCTGGTCAATTCCGGGCTTTCTTTCGGCACGGCGCTGACCACAAGCTACCTGCACCCAGATGGATCGGATGAGTTTAAGCCCATTTTGGGCGGCAAGATGCACACCCAGTTTCCAGAGGGTGAGTTCAAGCGGTTTTTCACTTACCGCAATCGCGGCTACCTGCTGTGGCAACGCGGCATGCGCAAGCTACTGCCACAGGAATTCGCCCGCTTTGGCTGGTTCTTCCTGATCCAGCGCCACGATCCGGCCGGCTTTATCGAATGGCTCAAGCTTCACAACCGCGGGCGCAGGGAAGATTTCCGACGCCCTAGCTAGGCCGAAGCCGAACTGCAGGGGCTGGGAAAGGGGGCATCGATAAGCGCGGCACATACCCGCCACCACCGAGAGCTTGACACCCCGCGCGCAGATTGGTCGGGCTCGATTCCCGTGGTGAGGTTATTTTTCTTTAAAAATGAAGGCCCTCTGAATGGCAAAATTGGTCACTGTGGCCACGCCCTGGGCGATGACAAAGGCGATGGTGTCTTTAAGCACGCCTTCTAAGCCAAGGGATAAAAGCGGCTCATTGAGCACCCAGTATAGGAAGTTTTGAACCGCGAAAGTGGAGGCGTACAAGATCCCGACGGTGACGGCCGTACGGCCGGAGACCTTGACCCCAAAGGTCCACCGCGCATTAGCCAGGTAGGCGGCAATGGTGCCAAAGACCCAACCGATGGCCTTGGCGGCGGAACGGTGCAGTCCCAAGTACGTCAATAAAAGCGTCAGGCCATAGTCAATGGCGGCGGCACCTACACCCACGGAAATAAATCGCACCAGTTGGGTGTGCAGCGAGGTGGACGAAGGTTTTACTTCTACGGCGTCATCAGCGGAGTTAGTCACGAGTGAGTAGCCTACCCGCGCAAGAGCGCTCGGTACATGTCCAACCGATCCACCGGCGCGGCGGATTCGGCACCATAGGCGCCTATCCCCGCCAATTGCTGCAACGACGCCGCACATAACTCCCGCACTTCAGCCCCAGTCAGCGCCGAGCCATCGTCATTGACCCAGCCGAGGGCATCCATGGTGGTCTCCACGACGGAATCGGTCAGCTCCGCGCCCCCCATGCACGATAGGGCTAGCGCCATGGACCAAAAGGCGTCTTTGCCTTCATGGGTAACCTCGCGCGGCAGGCTAGCGAGCACGCGGGCAGTTTGCGGTGACAATTCGGTACCCCTGCTCAGGTCCATCGCCTGCAGCAGCGGAACAAAGTCATAGAGCTTGGTGCGCTCAATCAAATCACGCACAGGGGACGCTACCGCGGAAAGGACCTCGTCGGTGACTTCTTGCCCGGTCAATTCCCGGTTGACGCTGGTTAATTCAAAGGGTGCAAAGAGCGAGCCCGAACCGCCTACGCATAGCGCTTCCGGGGTGCCATTATCGCGCGGATAAATTTCAGCTACCATCAGCTCGAAGTCCCATAGCCCCCAGGCGAAGTCGATTTGATCGCCTTCGCGCCAGAGGAATTCGGAGGCCTGACGTTCCGGATCGATGCGCGGGCCACGCGCCTCGGTGTGTTCATAAAAGTGCCAGGGGGATTCCTCCTCCGGCAGGCCAAAGCAAATGCGCAGCACACGGTGCAACTCGGTGAAGGTCAGGGCATCGCTAAAGCCAATCTGGCGGTGCACCTCGCCATCGGCGCGGATATTCGCAGCTTGGCAAATGATTGTTAGGGGCTCGCGTTTGAGGGATACCACGCTATTGGCGCGTTTGGCCCGCGCCTGTGCGATATCGGTGACCCCTGCGTTCATGAGCCCCACCATACGCAAGTTTTAGGCTGCTAGTTTTGCGATATCGCGCGCTTCCAACTCACTAATTAGGAACGTCAGTGCCGCACCAACGGCGCCCAACAGGGTCCAGGGCCGCTTGGCACCGCGCTTGCGCAGGAACTTTACCATTCGGCGCGAAAATGCAACGTTCATCCAGCCGCCTAGGATGAGCAGCAGCACCACTGCGGCAAAAATGGCCCAAGGTTTGAGGCCCTGATCGGATGCATCCTGCGGGGAGCGCGGCTCATCACCATCCTGTTCCGCGTGCGCGTTGGTATAGGCCACCAGGGCACCAAAACCAAAGAAAGACAAGGTATAGGCAGTAATCAAACCGCCTTTGGATGTGATCCAATCCGGATAAGAGGTCGCGATACCCACGGCAGCGGCTTGGGTAATGCGGCCCGCCAGGGTGTCATCGAGGGCGTAGTTGTCTTGGCGCTGATCTTGCGTCTCGTGGTTGTTGGTCATAGCGACCACTTTAAGCGGCGGTAAGCTAATGCGCATGTACTCGGATAAGACAGAGCACATGACGCCAGCGCAGCAGGCGGCTCAGGATGTGCGTGCGGAAGACGATAAGCGCAACGGCCACTTCGAGGCCACGGAACACACCGATGTGCCGTTGAGTCCTTTCATGACTCGCCTGATGGCAGAGGAATTGCCCATGCTGGATTCCTCCTCGCGCGCTCGTGTCTATGACCTTTTGCGGGAGTACGATGGCCCGATTATTGAATCTCAGGAAGAACTGCCGGAGGAAATCCGCGCGCTTATGGATCTATAAACGGACACATTCGGGCAGTACAAGCGTCCGTTTTGTTCTGAATATCACTCGCGTCACTCCGTCTACCCTCGTGTGAGCTAGGTAGGCTAGGGAGGCGACACAAATCCGTCGAGCAAAGAGTAAGAGATGGAATTACATACCACTGAAAAGTCCCTGCACGGCTGGGGCCGCACCGCCCCGACGACCGCCCATGTTCTCGCCACCGAAGACGTGGACGTGATCAAGAAGGCCGTGGCCCAGGTTGCAGAAGATAACTCGGATAAGCCCGCCCACCTGCGCCGTGGCGTCATTGCCCGCGGTATGGGCCGCTCCTACGGTGACCCCGCCCAAAATGGCGGCGGCCTGGTCATCGACATGCAAAAGCTCAATAAGATCCACTCCATCGACCCGGAGTCCGCTCTGGTGGACGTCGATGGTGGTGTCACCCTAGACCAGCTGATGAAGGCTGCCCTGCCTTATGGCCTGTGGGTTCCAGTTCTGCCGGGTACCCGCCAGGTCACCATCGGTGGCGCAATCGGCCCGGATATTCACGGCAAGAACCACCACTCCGCCGGCTCCTTTGGTAACCACGTGGTCTCCATGGAGCTGCTCGTGGCCGATGGCCGCGTGCTGCACCTGACCCCGGAGGGCTCCGAGGACGACCCGAACGGCGACCTCTTCTGGGCCACCGTTGGCGGCATGGGTCTGACCGGCATCATTCTGCGCGCCACCATCCGCATGACCAAGACGGAAACCGCTTATTTCATCGCAGATACGGACCGCACCGATAACTTGGATGAAACCATCGCTTTCCACTCCGATGGTTCCGAGCACAACTACACTTATTCTTCCGCCTGGTTCGATGTCATTTCGCCAGAACCAAAGCTGGGTCGCTCCACCATTTCCCGCGGTTCGCTGGCCACCTTGGCACAGCTGGAAGAGCTAGCCCCGAAGCTGGCTAAGGATCCGTTGAAGTTCAATGCGCCGCAGCTGATGACGGTGCCGGACATCTTCCCGTCCTGGACCATGAATAAGCTTTCCCTCTCCGCTGTGGGTTTGGCCTACTACACCATGGGTGCACCGGCCAAGAACCAGGTCAAGAACCTGACGCAGTTCTACCAGCCGTTGGATCTCATCGGTGAGTGGAACCGCGGCTACGGTTCCAAGGGCTTCTTGCAGTACCAGTTCGTGGTACCGACCGAGGCCGTGGAGCCGTTCAAGGAGATCATCCGCGATATGCAACGCTCCGGCCACTACTCGGCCCTCAACGTGTTCAAGCTCTTCGGTGAAGGCAACCGCGCGCCGCTGTCCTATCCAATGCCGGGTTGGAACGTCTGCGTGGACTTCCCCATCCGTCCGGGCCTGGGCAAGTTCTTGGATGACTTGGACCGCCGCGTGATGGAATTCGGCGGCCGCCTCTACTTGGCCAAGGAGTCCCGCACTTCCGCGGAGAACTTCCACAAGATGTACCCGGGCATGGAGGGCTGGCTGAAGACCCGCAATGAAATCGACCCGACCGGCGTCTTCGCCTCCGATATGTCCCGCCGCCTCGAGCTGCACTAATCACTGGAAATAACACCTTTAAGGAGATTTACTGACCATGCTTAATGCAGTAGGCCAAGCACAACACATCCTGCTTCTGGGCGGCACCTCTGAGATCGGCCTCGGCGTCGTCTCCGAATTCCTGCAGCGCGGCCCCGCCAAGGTCACCCTGGCTGCCCGCCCGGAGTCCCCGCGCATCGCCCAGGCCAAGGCAGACTTGGAATCTCGCGGCGCTGACGTAGAGGTTCTAGACTTCGACGCCACTGACTTTGACTCCCACCCAGAGGTAATCAATAAAGCCTGGGCACGTGGCGACGTAGACGTGGCCATCGTTGCCTTCGGCACCCTGGGTGACCAGGAGGAGCTGTGGCAAAACCACGACAAGGCCGTCGCCTCCGCGCAGACCAACTACACCGCCCCGGTTTCCGTGGGCGTGCTTCTGGGCGAGAAGTTCAAGCACCAGGGCCACGGCACCATCGTCGCCATGTCCTCCGTGGCTGGCATGCGCGTGCGCCGTTCCAACTTTGTCTACGGTGCTTCCAAGGCAGGCGTGGACGGCTTCTACATCAACCTGGGTGAGGCCCTGCGCGGCACCGGCGCCAACGTGCTGGTTGTCCGCCCGGGCCAGGTTCGCACCAAGATGTCCGCCGAGGCTGGCGACGCCCCGTTGACCGTCAACGTCTCCGATGTTGCCGAAGCCACCGTGAAGGCCGTGCTCGATGGCAAGCAGTCCATCTTCGTGCACCCGCTGTTTGAATACGTTTCTTTGGCATTCAAGTTCATTCCGCAGGCCATTTTCCGCAAGCTGCCGTTCTAAATCACCGCGGTTTCTGCACTGGCGCCTGCCAGCCGCCTCGCCCCCGCCCCTCCCCGCCGCGCGCCCGCGGCGGGGAGGGGCGGGGGCGGTGGTGTATAAGGGGGCGTCGGAAAGCAAGTGTTTTCCTGCCCGCGCCAAATCTGGGTTGTAGCGCTTGGGTATGCGAAACTAATGGGCATGACAAGCACAGCTATACCCACCCAGTCAACGCCCGTGAGCGAAAATCCGCGCACCGAGGCCTACCGCGCCGATGCGCTGACTCATCGGGCGACCCTGCTGGGTATTGTGTTGACCGCCCTAGCCAGTGGTGTGGTCACGCTGCTGGGCTGGTTTGCCTTCAAGACGGTATCTCTGCCTTCTTTTAATACCTCCATGGTCACCCGCGCGCTGAGCACAGTGGGTGTGGTGGTCACGCTGGCTCTAGCCGGCGGGCTGTGCGTGTGGTGGCTTTATGACCACTACAAGGATTCCTTTACACGGCCGCGCTGGCGGGTCTGGCTGACCTACGCGGTCACCTATCTCTCCCCCGCGCTATTGACCTTGGCTGCCGTGGGCCTGCCGTTGTCCGCCTCCCGTTTGTGGCTCGACGGCGTGCAGGTGGACCAGGCTTTCCGCACCCAGTTCCTCACCCGCTCGGTGGATGAGATGGGCTATGCGGATATGAACTACCAGGATATGCCATCCTTTTACCCCATTGGCTGGTTCTGGCTGGGCGGCCGCTTGGGAGCACTATTGGGCATTCCGGGATGGGAGGTCTACCAGCCCTGGGCGCTTATCTCCATCGCTGTAGCCGGCTGCATTTTGGTGCCCCTCTGGCAGCGCCTCACCAGCTCCCTACCGGTCGCCACCGCCATCGCCCTAGTCACCACCGCGATTACGCTCACCATCGCGGCCGAGGAGCCCTACTCCGCAGTCATCGCCATGGGCTTGCCCACCGTCGCGGTGCTCAGCGCCCGCGCCTTCCGCGGCTCTTGGCTCTCCACCCTGGGTGTAACACTCTACCTGGGCATTTCCGCCACCTTCTACACGCTTTTCACCGGTGCGGCCGCGCTCACCGTGGTCAGCCTCATCGCGCTCTTTACCGCGCTATATGAGCATACGTGGCGACCCATCGTGCGACTGGCGGTAATGGCGGCAGGCTCCATTGCCATCGCGCTCATCGCCTGGGGACCCTATGTATGGGCGGTCATGCACTCGCCAGTACCGCTGCAGACCACCGCGCAGCACTACCTGCCGGAGGAAGGCACCCAGATTCCAGTGCCATTTTTGTCCTTTAGCATTGTGGGCTTCCTCTGCCTCATGGGACTTATCTACATGGTCATTCGTCTCAATGACCAAGAGGTGCGCGCGCTGGGAATCTCCCTCATCGGCAGCTATCTATGGATTGTTGTGTCTATGGTGGCAACGCTGGCCGGCACCACGCTGCTGAGCTTCCGCCTCGAAATCATCGTGGTACTCCTTTTTGCTACCGCCGGTGTCCTAGCCTTAGCCGAGGTTCGCCTCTTGGGCGTACACCGCCTCTACCCGGCGCGCTTCTCCCACACCACCAATAAGCAAATCACCGCGGTCTTGGGCATTATCCTCGCCCTGGCCGGCGTCTTCTATGCGCAGCAGATTCCGGAGGCCAACGAGGACGCCATCGACCACGCTTATAGCGATACCGATGGCTATGGCGAGCGCGCCGACCGCTTCACTAGCGATTCTGCTCATTACTACCTGGATATCCACAACTTCATCCAGGACCAGGGCTATACGCCGGATGGCACGGTGGTGCTTACTGATGAAAAGATCTTCATGTCTTACTACCCTTATTGGGGTTTCAACGCCTTTACCAGCCACTATGCCAATCCACTGGGTGAGTTCAGCACCCGCAATGAGCAGATTGAAACCTGGGCCAACGATTCCTGGGACATGAAGCCGGATGAGTTCCGCAAGGCCCTGGATTCCGCTGCGTGGCGCAGCCCGGATGTCATGATCTTCCGCGGTGATTTGGAAAATAAGGACGATGGTTTCAAGCTGCATTTGGCAGAAGATATCTACCCCAATCAGCCGAATATTCGCTATCGCGCGGTCTTCTTCAACGCCGATGTCTTTGACAAGGGCTGGAAGCTAAAGCAGACCGGCCCCTTCGTAACAGCCGTTCGTACCAAGTAAGTTCACCCACACTTCCCGCCCGTGGCAGGGTGTGCCCGCGGGCGGAGAGGGGTATCTGACGTAGACTAATCGCCGTGTCAGATAGCCTCACTACGAATACCACCCAAGCGCGACCTGCTAGCTCCCGCTTCGCCGCCGCCCCCGCGGGCCTGCGGTGGACCGCGATCATTGCCGGACTGATTGGTTTCCTGTGTTTTGTAGCCACTCCGCTACTGCCGGTGACCCAAACTCAGTCCTCTTATGACTGGCCGCAGCATGATTCCGTGCAGTCCATCAACGCGCCACTCATTTCCGTGGCGCCAGAGGATCTTCAGGCCACCATCCCTATCTCCGCAGTCGATGAGCTGCGTGAGGGACAGTCCATGGTCTACGGCACCGTCCCTCCGGAGTCCAAGAAAGCCTCCAACCGCGGCCTTTTTGTCCGCGCGAATGAGGAGGGCCTTTCCGTTGTCTCCTTGGATGAGGTTCTGCTTACCCTCAACTCCAAAGAGGTAGCCAAGCTCCCCAAGGACGCCAAGATTGAGATTTCTGCTACGGGCGATGGCACCAGCGTGCGCGTGGGGGATCATGAAAAGACCACCGAGGAAGATCTGCGCCCGCAGGTCACCGGTGTCTATACCGAAATCGACGATAAAGCGGACGTACAGGCCCTGCTTGACGACGGCCTCAATGTGCACGTCGATATCAACTCCCGCTTCACCTCCTCCCCGACGGTGCTCAAGACCATCGCCATGTGGCTGGGCACCGCCATGGTGGTCGTATCCCTGTTCTGCCTATGGCGCATCGACCGCCTCGATGGCCGCCGCTTTGGCTTCATGCCTAAGACGTGGAAGAAGGTGCGCCCGCTCGATGGCGTGGTGGCCGCCGTCTTGGGATTTTGGTATATCTTCGGCGCCAATACCTCCGATGATGGCTTCATCTTCTCCATGAGCCGCGTCTTCGATCACGCGACCTACATGGCCAACTACTACCGCTGGTACGGCGTGCCAGAGGCGCCCTTCGGCGCCCCCTATTATGACCTGGTTGCCGTTCTCTCCCAGATTTCTACCGCCTCGGTCTTCGTGCGCTTGCCCGGCCTGATTTCTGGGCTCATCATCTGGTTTATCCTCTCCCGCGAGATACTCCCGCGCTTTGGCCAGCTTGTCGACGGCCGCCGGGTCGCTCACTGGACCGCGGCGCTTATGTTCTTGGCCTTCTGGCTGCCCTATAACAACGGCACCCGCCCCGAGCCCATCGTGGCGCTTGGCGTGATGTTTACTTGGGCCTCCTTTGAGCGTGCCATTTCCACCCACCGCCTGCTTCCGGCGGCCGTGGGCACCATCGCCGCAACCATCACCCTGGCCGCCGGCCCCACCGGCCTCTTTGCCGTGGGCGTTTTCCTGGTCAGCCTGCCGCACCTCTTCCGCGCCATGGCCGAGCGCGTGCCGTCCATGGGCGGTGGCACCTTGGGCTGGCTCGCGCTCATTGCGCCATTCCTTAGCGCTGGCACCGCCATCATGGTTGCCGCCTTTGGTGACCAGACGCTATCGACCGTGCTGGAGTCCACCCGCGTGCGCTCCGAGGTTGGCCCCTCCCTGCCGTGGTACGCGGAGTACGCGCGCTACTCCACCCTCTTCCAGGAATCGGTGGATGGCTCGCTCACCCGCCGCTTCGCGGTCTTCACCATGCTCTTCTGCCTAGTGCTCATCGTGGCGGCCTTCATCAAGGACCGCCGTGTCGTCGGTGCTGCCGTTGGCCCGACCCAGCGCCTGCTCATTATCGTGGCGCTGTCCATGTTCTTCCTCATGTTCACCCCCACCAAGTGGACCCATCACTTTGGCATTTACGCCGGCGTGGCCGGTGTCATCGCGGCGCTCGGTGCCGTGGTGCTCTCCCAATTCGCACTGCGTTCGCCGCGTGCTCGCACCTTCGCTATCGCCGCGGTGGTTTTCTTGCTGGCCATTTCCTTCGCCGGCTGGAACGCCTGGTGGTACGTTTCCTCCTTTGGCATCCCGTGGTGGGATCGTACGGTGCAATTCAAGGCCATCGAGGCCAATAAGGTGCTCCTCACCATCGCGCTGGTCATCTTCGCCATCGGCATAGTGCAGTCCCTGCGCCATAGCTACCGCAAGTCCCAAGCAGAAGAAGCCGGCACCCTGGCGGAATTTGAGAAAAATGCCGCCGCTAAGGTTTCGCGCTCCGCCGGTATCATGTCCGCGCCCATCGCCTTGGCCTGTGCCATCGTGGTAGCGCTATCGTGTGCTTCCTTTGCCAAGGCCACCGTCTCGCAGGCGGATTCCTACTCCGTGGGCAAGGGCAACGTGGCCTCCCTGCGCGGCAATACCTGCGCTCTGGCGGATCAGACCATGGTGGAGACCAACACCAATGATTCCTTCCTGACCCCGGTTGAAGGCGACTTGGGCGATTCCCTGGTGGACCAGGACGAGACCCACAAGGGCTTCGATCCAAACTTCATCCCTGAATCCATCGAGCCGGAAAACCAGAATTCCGCCTCCGTAGGTGCCATCGCGGATGGCTCCAGCGACTCCTCCTCCGATAGCGCGGAGACCGCTACCTCGGGTGCGGATACCGAATCCGGCGGTAACAGCGATTCCGCGGATTCCCAGGAGACAAAGAATAAGCAAGACAAAAAGGACAAGAAGTCCAAGGAAACCACCAATACCTCGGAGGGTGGAGTACGCGGCACTGAGGGTGTCAATGGCTCTACCATGCACCTGCCGTTCAACCTGGATTACACCAAGGTCCCGGTGCTCGGCTCCTATTCCGAGGAGCAAGACTCCACCTCTGAAGTGACCACCAAGTGGTACAACCTGCCAGAGGCCAAGGACAATACTCCCGTGCTCGCCGTATCTGCAGCCGGCAATATCTACCACCACGACGTCAACGGGGTAGAGCAGGAAGGCATGAAGCTTAGCCTCGAGTACGGCACCATCGATGACTCCGGAAAGGTCACCAATACTGGCGAGGAAGAACTCTCCGCCGTCGGTGCCACGCCAAAGTGGCGCAACCTGCACCTGCCACTGGATAAGTTGCCAAAGGATGCCAACGTGGTGCGCCTGGTAGCAACGGATGACTCCACCGATGAGGATGACTGGCTGGCCTTTACTCCGCCGCGCGTCCCAGAGCTAGACACCATCAATAACCAGTTCTCCAAGGACACCCCGGCGCTATTGGACTGGGCCGTAGCCCTACAGTTCCCGTGCCAGCGCACCTTTGACCACTTTGCCGGCGTTACCGAAATTCCGCAGTACCGCATCCTGCCGGACTCCTCGGCACAGACCTCGCTGACGGATTTCCAGTCCTTCTCCGGCGGTGGCGCCATGTCCACCGCGGAGGCGGTCAACTACTCCTATGAGATCCCGAGCTACCTCAATAATGACTGGGCCCGCGACTGGGGTGCCATCGAAAAGTACGAACTGCGTACCGATTCACAGGGCAATGCCCCAGTCCCAGCCGAGATTGATTATGAGGACATTACCCGTTCCGGACTGTGGAAAGACTCCGAGATGAAGATTCGCCCCGAGGGCGAAGAGTAACCTCCCCAGCGGCCGCACTCCGATCCAGCTTCGGGGCGCGCAAGCGCCGTACGATCCAATCACCTACGAAAAAGAGCAATAGCGAAGCGCCAAAGAGAGGCGCGATGATTGAGTAGGCCACCGCCCCCGCCAGCACGGCGGGGGTAATTTTTAGCTCGGGCAGGCTGCGGCGCGGTTTCTTCCACCACATCCACAGGCCCGCAATGCTCACCACGAGCAGGCCGAGGGCGAGTACCGCCAATGCAACCTGGCTATAGATTCCAAAAAGCGTCCCCATGTGCAGCTGGATGAGCCACGAAGTAAGCTGCGCGGCAAGCGGCCAATCGGCGGAATTGATGCGGTCGATGACCTCGCCGTTCGGAGTAACCGCTACGGCGTCGCTGCGTAACTTGAAGGCCGCACGAGCCTCCCGCACGCCCCACGCATCGCCGGGCTTTTCCGGCGGAGTCATTTCCAGCACCCCGGTCAAACCCTGGCTACGGGCGGTCGATTCTGCAGTTTGGGCTCCGGCGAGTTCTGCGGCATCGTGGTTTCCCGTATGCCCAGCGTGCCCCGCGTGCCCCACGTGCTCGGCGTGGTTGGCATGCTCCCCCGCCCCAGTGCTAGCCCCCGCTTCTGCAACGGAGGTGGCCACGGACGGTTCCTTCCAATTAAGTTCCTCCCGCACCTTGCCAATACTTGTGCCCGCTACCAGCGACCATGTCAGGCCAGTAACCGTAAGAAAGAGGAAGCCCGGCAACAACCAGGCACCCACGCGGGCGTGCAGCGCCAGTACCTTAGAGGGCTGCTTCTTATTCCTTTGTTTACGCTTGAGCCACAGGTAGAGACCGAGGATGCTCAGCGCGCCGAGCCACGAGGCCGCAAGTTCGGCATAGAGACGGCCAGGCTCGCCCAACCATAGGGTGCGGTGGCCATTAGAGGCCCACGTACGGAAAGGCAGCGCCCGCGAGCCGCCATATTGTTGTAGTTCGCCAGTGATGTGCAGATCCACCGGGTCTACAAAGACGGCGTGGGTATAGCTGGAATTGGGAGCGGTGGGGTCGTCGAAAAGCACGCGGGTGGTCTCCTGCGGATCTTCGGAAGGCTCGACTCGAACCACGGTCCCATCCGGGTGCTGGCGCTGGGCGGCGGCAATCTGTTCATCAAGGCTGCGCGGGCTGCCTTGCGCGGTGGCTGTCACCTCATCGTGGTAAATCCACGGTTCAAAGGTGGGCGCCAAGGCATAGAGAAACCCGCTTAACGCTGCGACGATGAGAAAGGGCGCAATGATTACGCCGGTGAATTTATGCAGGCGCGATAGCGCGCCATGAGTGGATATGGTCATGCGGAACTAGTCGCGATCCTATTGAAACTAGTTCCCTTTTAGCATGGAACCGCCAGGGAATTGTTATTTTTCCAACTCCTCTGCCAGAAACGCGGCCGCATCCCGCACGCGCTGACGGGCAACCGCCGGGGTAGACACGCGGTGGGTGGAAACATAATCGCGCGCCACGGCGCCGGGCACAGAAACACGCGCAGCAATCTCATCCTCGGTCGCGGTCTGGACGAAAATATCCGTGCAGAGCTTAGAAAGGTCCGCAGGAATTGCATAGCCGGCACGGAGATCCTCAGGCAGATTTTCCAGGGCACCGAAATCGGGGAAGGTGAGCAGGAGGGCGTCGGCAGGCGCAAGCGCCGCTAGTGCCCCGCCGGAGGAATATCCCCAGGTAGTAACGCTGGAAGCATCCTGCGCGCGGGCATAGTCGATGGCCTGCTGCACGGCAGTGACCATCTCCGCCACGGTGTGCGCAGGCGCGAGCGGATAATCCACATCAATGATGGTGGTACCGGATAGCTGTGCGGCGGCTGCTACCTCAGGGCGCCACTGCATCTCCAGCGCCTGGCCAGCACCGCGCCACCAGCCGCCCGAGTGGAGCGACACCGCCCAGCGGCCGGTGGACTTTGTGGGCCGAAAAATGGTTCCCACCTCGGATTCTTCCACGCTGATGCCCTCCGTATAGGCGGTGCCCGGCAGCGCATGATCCACCGCAGTGCCGAGCACCATCATTGCCGCGTGTGTAATCCGGTCCGGCAAGAGCGCGCAATATTGATCCGCCTCAGGAGAGCCGCCCCCAGCCCACGGCGGGCGGAAATCCGGGGTGTCGTAGTGGGCATCGATATAGGCAACGAGCTGCTCAAGCTGCTCCTTGTCGTCCATCTGACGGTCCTGGCCGCCGATGTGCCACTCCTGTCCCGGCTCCAGCGGGCGGTGCGGATCCTGGTTAGCATCTGCGTTAGTCATGCCACCGAGCCTACGCGCACCGCCTACCGGCGGAAAGGTCTACCAAATGGTGACGCGATCCTCCGGCGCAATGTACATGGAAGAATCTTCTGCCACGTCAAAGGCCTCGTAAAACTCCGCAATATTGGCCGCAATGAGGTTGCAGCGGAACTCCGCCGGCGAGTGCGGGTCAATGGCTAGGTACTGGGTGGCCATCTCCGGACGGATGGCGGTGCGCCATACGCGGGCCCAGGACAGGAAGAAGCGCTGTAGGCCATTGTAGGTGTGCTCAGCCAGCTCTGGCTCGGCACCGTCTACCTCGAACTTTTCCTCCTTGCCCTGCAGGTCGATGCCCTTATCGGCGCAGTAGTTCTTAAAAGCCACCACGGCGATACCCAGGCCGCCTAGGTCACCGATATTCTCGCCCAGGGTAAAGCTGCCGTTCACCCCAGTAGATTCGATGCCGGCCTCCTTGAGCACCGTCGGTACCTGGCCATTGAACTGCTCCACCAGCTTGGCGGTGAGCTTTTCAAAGGCGGCGCGATCCTCATCGGACCACCAGGAGTTCAGGTTGCCCTGACCATCAAACTGCGAGCCCTGGTCATCAAAGCCGTGGCCGATCTCGTGGCCGATGACAGCACCGATGGCGCCGAAGTTTTCTGCGGCATCGGCCTTCGGGTTATAGAACGGCGGGCGCAGGATTGCCGCTGGGAAGGTGATGTCATTGACCACTGGGTTATAAAAGGCGTTGACCGTTTGCGGGGTAGTCACCCATTCATCGCGATCGGCCGGCTTGCCAATCTTGGCCAGCTCGAAGTCGTGAGAAAAGGCAGAGCCGGCACGCGCATTAGCCAACAGGTCCGCGCCCTTGCCGGAGACCTCGAGGCCGGAGTAATCGCGCCAGGAATCCGGGAAGCCAATCTTGGCCTTGAACTGGGAAAGTTTCTCCAAGGCACGCTCGCGGGTGGCCGGGGTCATCCACTCCAGCTGGGAGATGCGCTCACGGTAGGCGGCGATGAGGTAGTCCACCAGCTCATCCATCTCTTGCTTGGAGGAGTCCGGGAAGTGCTTATCCACGAATACCTGGCCAATCTCTTCGCCCACGAGGGACTCAGCCAGGCCTACCGCGCGCTTCCACCGGTCGCGCTGCTGGGTGGCGCCGGAGAGCTTGGTGCCGTAGAACTCAAAGTTCTTCGCGCCTACTTCCTCCGGCAGCATGGCCGCGCGGGAGCGCAGGATGTGCCAGGTGGCCCACAGCTGCCAATCGGCCATGCGCTCGGAGGTAAAAAGGCTCTCGAAGTGCTCGAGGTAGGACGGCATCATATTGACTACGCGGTGCTCCGGCAGGTTGCCGCCGGAGAGCACGGCCCGCGCCATGGCGGGCAGCTCGCCAAACTCACACGGGTTATAGGTCTTGACCGCATCGCGTGTGGAGACCACATCCCAATGGCCAGCGGCAAGTTCCTTTTCCAAGCCCACGATGCGCTGGGCGGCTACCTCGGCGCCTAGGCCAAAGAGGCGGGCTGGGTCGAGGAACTCCAGCATCTCTGCCACATGCTTTTCATAGGCGGCCAGTGTTTCGGCGTGAGCTTCCTCGCGGTAATAAGCCTCATCCGGCAGGCCCAGGCCGGATTGAATGACATAGGCAATGGCGTCCTCGGAACCAGAGTCCTTGGATACCCAAAAGGTCACCGGGGAGCCGACACCGGTGCGCTCGAGTTCACCCAGGCGTTGCGCTAATTCCTCTGGGTCGGCCGCGCTCAGGCGGTCCAGATCCGCATCCAATGGAGCCATGCCGGCCGCATTAACCCCTTCGGTATCCATAAAGGAGGCATAGAGCTTGCCCGGTCGGCCGGTGTCCTTTTCCACGATTTCGTGGACGAGTTCTTCAGCTTCGTCGCGCAGCGCGTGAAAGGTGCCGTCCACGCCGCGATCATCGGGAATAACGTGGCTTTCCAGCCAGGGTCCATTGACTAGTTGATAAAGATCTTTCATGCTTGCCACTCTAGGGCAAAGCGACAAGATAAGGTGTGGTCCATGAATTTTTATCGCTTTCCTCCAGCGCATCCGCGGCGCCTTTTCTGCGCCGTCATTGCGTTCGTGGCGGTGGTTCTTGCCCTGCCCATGATCGTGCAGGCGGCGCTGGGGGATTCTTCCGCAGACGTCGAGCAGGTCACCCTAGCCGAGCCCAGCCAGGACTGGGAGATTGACGTTCCCGATCTTTATTGCGAGCGCGACTATGAATCCCTCGCCAGCATCGGCTGGAACTGCGGCGATGTCAGCGTACAAGCCACCCTTACCGAGGATGCCAAAGACGATGCCACCACCTTGCGCCGCATGGTCCGCGCCCTAGCCATGGCGCCTTTGCCGGCCGATGCCCCTACCTTCGACGGCACTAACGGGGCACTCCTGCTTGCCGACGCCCCCTCCTCCACCGCCGCCCTCTCCCTCGACGGCACCGGCGAGGACGAAAACAAGGATTGGGTGGTCACCGTGACCGGCAAGGGTGAGCAGGCCCGCGCCACCGCCTCCCGCATTTGGCATGCCTTCGGCCAAAAGGATCTACCCGCCGATGCCGATTCAGAATTCGCTGATTTCTCCGGGGAGTTGATGTTCTAGATGTCTAAGCTCTTTCGCACCACGCTGTGGATCTTATCCGCCATTGGACTCATCGCCTTCTTTTTCCAGACGCTAAGCACATTTTTGATTTCTCCCCTGATGGGCCTGCTCAGCCTGCTCATCGCCGCCATACTCGTGGCGCTGGTCATCTACCTTCTGCAGCGCAGCCCCATGTGGGCCCGCCCGGCGCGCCTATGGGCCACGCTGGCTTTCCTTTGGGGCGGCGGAGTAGCCGTTGCCTTGGCGCTTATCAGCGCTGGGCCGGTCATGCAGCTCGCCATTGGCTCCGGCTGGGTCGACGCCATGATGTCGTGGAGCGGTGCCTATCCGGAAGAAATTTCTAAGGCCACCGGCGTAATCTTCGTGCTCATGTCCTTCCGCCAGCTCAACCGCCCGTGGCACGGCTGGATGGTGGGCGCAGTGGTGGGCCTTGGCTTCGAGGCCTGCGAAAATATCCTCTACGGCGCCATGGGCGCCACCATGCATCCTGATAGCGATATCCAGGGGCTTTTTGAAATGTGGGGCCTGCGCCTTATCGCCGGTCCTGGCCTACACGTATTGCTCACCGCGCTGGCCGGCTGGGGCATCGGCTGGGCACTCTATGCCGCCGCCAAACCCTGGTGGTGGCGCATCGGAGTCTTCCTCGGCGCCCTAGCCGCCTCCTTTACACTGCACTTCTGCTGGAATTACCTGCACGATTCCGAGGTGGCCTCGATCATCCAAGCCGTTGTCGTGGCGCTTATTCTTTACCCGCTGAGCATCTGGCTGGTGCTGCGCGGTAATAAGCTTGCCAAAACCGACGAGAGCTACAGCCACAGCACCGCCGAAGACGCCCTCGCCTTCATCCGTTAGCACTTGCACAAAATTATTGAGGTACCCAAGTTTCGTTTTAATAAGCGGGAAAACTTGGGGTACGTCACTCGACTATTTCGCCATCGCTGCAGCCAAGAAGCTTCGTAATTCTTGTCCCAGGTTTTCTAAGTCCGTGCAAGCAAAATGGCCAGGGTTCCACACCAAATACAGCGGTACCCCTTGCAGACTTTCATTCCCTGCGGTGATTCCTAGCGGTACCAAATCAGATTCCGCAATTTCAGTACATATAGCCAACGCTCTTCCCGCTTTAGCCAGAGCCAATAAGGTTGCGGTGTCATCGCATTCAATTACTTCTCCGAGCGAGGCACCGACAGTGCCGAGGAAAGCATCAAAGAGCGTCCGAGACACGCTTCGGTGAGTAGGTAGCGCCAATCTATATTGGATTAGCTGCGAAATATCAACACTACTTTGATGTGCGAGCTCACAATTTGGAGCTACCCAAACCCGAATAGGTGCATACCCCAATGCGTGGAAACTTAGGCCTTCCCGCGGCGGTAGCGGCGATACCACTGCGTCAGCGCTACCTTCCAAAGCCTTAAAAGCCGCATAGTGTTCTATCGGTTGAGTAGTAAGGACTGGAGTTCCTACTCTTGCGGTGGCAATCAGCGGAGCCAAAAGGGTGGAAATAGTAGTTTGCGTTGCTGCTATAGTTAGCTGCTTCACGGAACCGTGCCGCAGACTATCCGCGGCTTGCTCAGCTCTGCGGTTTTCGGCATAGAGACGGCGGCATGAAGAAACAAGAGAGCGTCCCGCCTCATTGAGCCGCAGTGCGGAACTGGAGGAGCCGCCAGCACTAGTTCCCCGCTCCAACAGCTCTAAACCAACTTCTTTCTCAAAGCGTCGCAATTGACGGCTAAGTGCCGGTTGAGTGATGCCAAGTCGGTCCGCTGCCGCCGTTACTGTGGGTGAATCCGCCAGGGTAAGGAAATATTTGACGCGTTGAATATCCACCCGACCATTTTAACCACTGATTATGTCTAATGGTAATGAAACTATGACATGTTAGGCATTAGACAGGCATGGCATCACAAATGGATAATACGCAGGGTGATTTACTGCACATTTTTCGAGGAGTGACCGTTATGTCTCATCGCCACGTTGGTACCGCTATTGCTGAATCGCTTGAAGCCCATGGCACTGCCCGAGCCTTCCTCGTCCCCGGTGAAAGCTTTCTTCCCGTATTGGACGGACTGTATAACTCGCCGGTACAGGCCATTGTGTCCCGCCAAGAAGGGGGCGCGTCTTATATGGCAGAGGCATATGGCAAAGCTACCGGCGAACCCGGTGTAGCTATGGTTACCCGCGGCCCCGGAGCTTCCAATGCCTTCGTGGGAGTCCACACCGGCTGGCAAGACGGTACCCCAATGGTAATCTTCATCGGGCTCATTCCCTTTTCCGACCGCGACCGCGAGTCTTTTCAGGAGTTTGATCCCAAGGCTTGGTTTGGCACGCAAGCTAAACAGGTCTTCGTACTCGATGATCCAAAGCGTGCGTCCCGGGTCGTGGCAGAAGCCTTTTTCCAGGCCAAACAAGGTCGCCCTGGACCGGTCATCGTCGGATTACCTGAAGACGTCCTCTACCAGGACTTTGACGGTGAAATCGAGGTGCCCATTCCAGTGACTGAGGGAGCCGTTTCCGGTGCAGATATCTCCTATATTTCAGAGAAGCTAACTGCTGCCCAGAAACCTTTAATGTTCGTTGGGGGCGGCCGATGGACTCCAGAATGCGCGCGAACTATTGAGAAATTCGCCGAAGAAAATCAGATTCCTGTTGTTCATGATTTCCGCGCCAGCGACCGCATTTCCTTTTCTTCACCGGCAAATGCCGGCTGGTTAGGATACGGACGTAATGAGCGTGCAGCGCAACTCCTAAAGCAAGCCGATGTGCTGATTGAAGTAGGAGCCGTCCTTACCGATGTCCCCTCCGATGGCTATACCTTGCGCCAAGATCCACACTCGGAAAATATCGTAGTCAATATCGACACTGGTCTACGCGGGCATTCCGGCACCGTCAGCCGCCACGTCTTATCCTCCCCTGTAGCATTTGCTTCAGCGGTTAAGGATATTGATGCCGGAGAGATATCGGCAGAACAAACAGAGTGGTTTGCTGCTGCCCATCGCGCTCACCAAGAGTTTGCCACGCTTCCAGACGAGGCGGGATGGCGAGAAAATTCCGCCGATTCTGCCCACATGGAAGCCGTAATTAAAGCACTCCAAGAACAACTCCCGCACGATGCTATTTTCACTTTTGGTGCAGGAAACCATTGCATTTGGGCACAACAGTATTTAGCGACCGAGCATTTTCCTTCACAGCTAGCTGCGCGCAATGGCTCTATGGGATATTCCGTACCAGGCGCCGTATCGGCCAAGTTGCAGTTTCCTGAACGCACTGTAGTTGCCATTGCCGGTGACGGAGAATACCTAATGAACGGTCAAGAACTTGCCACTGCTTTGCAGTTTGCAGCGCCATTTTTGACAGTGATTATGTCCAACGGTGAATTCGGCACTATCCGCGACCACCAGAAGAACCACTTCCCCGATCGCGTGTCAGGAACGCAGCTAGCAAATCCGGACTTTGCTGCCGTTGCCCGCGGTTATGGCGCCTATGGAGAGTCCGTGAATACTGATGCGGATGTCCCCGGCGCCATCGAACGCGCTTTAGAAGCAGTAAAGAACGGCACCCCAGCCGTGGTCAATGTGTACACAGATCAAGATCTTTCACTTCCCCCAGCAAAACGAGACCAATCTACGTAGCGGCAGACTTTAACCGATAAAGCACCATTTCTATGTAGGGGACGTCGCTAGGCACAATAGGTGATAATCCTGTAATTGAGTGAAAGCTCCTCAGCCGGTTAATCACTGTGTTGCGATGGCAATTTAACGCACGAGCAGTGGTCTTGACGGAGCCATCAACAAAATAGGATTTGACGGTTTTAACCAGCTTAATACGTTCCTTTTCTGGCAGCTTCTGAATGTAACTTACTCGTTCATCGATGAGACCAGGAAGCAAGCGGTACCCATAGCTGCTTAGCGCAATAGGGAAAGCTTCTTTAGCCGTCAATAGTCCAGCACCACCAATGGTGTCAGTGTTTTCCATATCCATAGCCATTTCGATGAGCCCGGCAATACAGGCACGCACCGCACCAAGCCCGCGCTGGGCTGGAAGAACAATACTAGCCACAGCTTTTGCGGAATCCTCGCAAGGGTGTGCCCCACCTTTACAGGCTTCCTTGGCCGTGGTTTCTGAGCTCTCCTCAGCGTCAGCAGCCCCATTCGTATCTACGACTGTGGGATAAAATGCGCAAAAAGACTGGCGCATATAGATCCCCCAAGCCGCACCAGCCGTCAAGTAAGGCGCTAAAGCCTGTTCCAATTTGGCGGCATGTGCGGGACCAGCAACAAGAACGTCATATAGCGCATGCTGGTCTAGACCTACATGTTGAGCTATAGCTTCAAGATCGGTATCGCTTAACTTTGAGGCACCAAAAAGTCTTTCCAAGTGACGCTGCGCGCTAACGCGTGCATCATTACGCATCGCCGCATGCTGCTGCATAAAAGCTACTCTTACTTGGGAAGAGATCTCGTCCACCGCAGCTTGCACTCGTTCGGCGTGGGAAATAAGCGCACTTTGCGTCTGCGGTGTAGACCTTGCCGCCAACCCGCGCCACAGAACGATGAAATCAAGGCGCATAATTTCAACAACCGCGTTGATTGAAATCCCCTGAAGAGCGCGTAACCGTCCGAGCTCTTGTAAGCGTCGATCAAGGGCAGCTTGTTCACCTGCAGGAAGAGCTTGCGCCCCCTGAGGGGTGTCCCATAGCCTGGCAATCAAAGCGGTAAAGACAGCGTGCGAGGTTTGCCGTAAGTCTTCTTCATCAACCGCAGCATCCCCATAAGGACTGCGGGCAGAGAACTCCAGTATGAACTCATCAACGAATGAATCCACGTCTCCTTCAATACTGCGGACGAGGGCATTCCATTCAGAATCTTCCTCACCTGAAGCCATAGATACTCCCTCCCAGCGAAGCTAGCTACTCATCCATCTTCATTGTGCATTTGCACAACTATGAAGACTTTATTCCATCACTTTCCCAAAGCCTCTAATAAAACGTTACCCACATCGCTAAACTACTTTTGTGTGATGCATGCTACATAGAATCAAGGAGGGAATTCATGCCTGCCTCGGAAACACAAGACACCCCTTCATTTATCGATGACTTTCACACCATGTCATCATTCGGTGCCACCCCCGGAGGCGGAATCGACCGACAAGCAGCCACTGACGATGACGCTGCGGTACGCCGCTGGTTCCACTCTTGGCTTGAAAATCAGAGATTCCGTGTCGAATACGATGAAATTGGCAATCAATACGGCCTACTAGAGTTCGTTAATGATGCCGACTTTGTTTTAACCGGATCGCACATGGATTCTCAGCCTCTTGCAGGGCGTTTTGACGGTTCATACGGTGTACTTGCCTCTGCACACGCCGCACTCGAAATCAAACGCCGCGTAGAAAGTGGCGAGTTAATTCCAACCCAAAACCTTGCAGTCGTTAACTGGTTTAACGAAGAGGGTTCTCGCTTTACCCCCTCTATGATGGGCAGCTCCGTCTACACAGGAAAGATGGACCTAGATATCGCCTACGCGTCAACCGCGCTAGACGGAACCACCGTCCGCTCCGAGCTGGAAAGGCACGAGTTCGTCGGCACTTTTACCCCGCCGCAAGCAGTCTCATATGCCGAGATACATGTAGAGCAAGGTCGTGGAATGGATAACTCTGGAGCAACGCTTGGCCTTGTGGCTGAGACTTGGGGAGCTAAGAAATTCCAAGTCACCGTCCAAGGCGAACAAGGCCATACCGGTTCTACCTTGCTAGCAGACCGTAAAGATGCGCTATTTGGAGCTTCGATCCTAATTTCGGAACTCCGCCGCTATGCCGAAGCCCGCGCAGGGCACCCATTGCAGGCTTCCGTCTCCACGATGAAGGTCTTGCCAAATTCCCCAGTTACTATCGCTCGCGAAGTGCAAATGAATCTAGATCTTCGCTCACCCGATTGGGATACGCTTAATGAGGGGTACGCGGCTGTACGCAGCATCATTTCCAAGGCAGAAGAAGAAGCCAAAGTGAAAATTGAGCTCAAGCCCACCCACGAGTGGAAACTTTCGCCGTATCAATCTGAAGGCATCGAATTGGCTCGGTCCGTCGCTGCTGAACTCGGAATGAAGCACGAAAAAGTGCAAACAGTAGCTGGCCACGATTCAACCAACATGAAAGACGTCTGCCCAACCGTGATGCTTTTCGTTCCAAGCGTAGAAGGCATTTCTCACAACGAAAAAGAGTTCACCAAAGATAAAGACATGGAAGACGGTGTGCGCATGATGACCGCCATATTAGCTGAGCTCTGCGAAGGTGTACTACGCACCTAATCGCGCTTGCTTCCGCCAATCACCAGACTAAAACCGCACCATATTCGCTCTATTCAATGACTAAGGACTACTATGAGCACCCCAATTCATGAGCTTCCAGGTACGGAAAGTTCTGACTCCTCACCTAACCAAGAACATCATTCCCCGCAGGCACAAAAGACGAAGCCGGCCGGCTCCACCCTTTCCTGGATAATTACACTTTTTGGCACCGCCGTTGGTGCCGGCATCCTCTTTTTACCGCTTAACGCCGGATCCTTCGGTTTTTGGCCATTGGTTTTTGCCACGGTATTCATCTTCCCGTTGGTATATTTTTCCCACCGCACCTATGCCCGCATAGTCAGCGGCGCCCCACCCGAGCAACACGGCAAAGATGTCTTAGAACTGGTGCGATACTACTTAGGCCGCAATAGTGGCCTTTTCATCGCTGTACTGTATTGGCTGGCCATCGTGCCGACAGTTTTTATTTACGGCACCAGTATCACCAATGTGGTCGATAGCTTCATCGTCAACCAACTCGGCGGTCCTAGCATCAACCGTTGGATTTTGTCGATAGTCTGCGTGGGCGTAATGACCGGACTTTTTGCCATCGGCCGCCGGCCCATGTTGTGGCTGGCACAAATGCTGGTCTATCCGCTCATCATCGCCCTAGCAGCGACTTCAATCTATCTCATTCCCCAATGGGATATCGATAGCTTTATCCACTTTGAATACGAAGGCGGCGCCTGGGGCATCCTCAAAGGCATCCTGCTCATTCTGCCCGTGCTCGTCTTCTCCTTTTCCCACATGGCCGCACTCTCCCAATTCTCCGTAGACATGCAGCCTACCTACGGTAAAAAGACCGAGAAACACGTTTCTCGTACGGAGTTCTACACCGCCGCCTTGCTTGTTGTCTTTACCATGTTCTTCGTCTGGTCTTGCGTTTTCGCGCTCGGCGCGGACGGCATGAAAGAAGCAACCGAACAAAACATCCCCGTGCTGTCCTATTTTGCTAATTCAACGGGTACACCGTTCATGGCCTATATGGCACCAATCCTGACGATGTGCGCGATCATCTCCTCATATTTCGGTCATATGTTGGGCTCTGAAGAAGGTACGGAATACCTGCTGCGCATTGCAGTTCCTCGTTTGGCAAATAAGCTATCCCGCCGCGCACTGCTCAACACCATCTACGCCATCGTATTCGTCGTAACCACTCTCGTCGCCATATTTAACCCCTCCATTATCAACATGATTTCCATCGTCGGCGGAATCTTCGTTGCTTTCTTGGTTTATTTGCTGCCGGTCTACATGTTCAAAAAAGTCGATGCTTATTTCCAATTCAAGAACGACATTTGGAACTACTTCGTCTTCGGCATGGGACTTCTCATCATTGCTGTGACCATATGGAATCTCATTTAGGAGCCTTCCTTTGTGGTGATTGCCGGTCCGCACCCCCTGTCTACTTCACCATCGTTCTGCCCACTAATCGATTCCAACGTTAAGGAGATGCACTACTCATGCTGCGCGACGATTTGCACAAGTTCCCTGACTATAAGCCAGGAAAATCTGCACCTAATAAGCTCAAGCTTTCCGCGAATGAGATTCCCAATCCACCGTTGCCTTCCGTCTTAGGTGCCATGACACGAGCTGCTTCATGTGCAAACCGATACCAAGTTAATGGTTCTCCAGAGCTGCGTGCAGAGTTGTCGTCCTACTTGGAATTGCCAGAAGAAAATATTGCCGTAGCTCCTGGTGCTTCTGCCATTGTGCAGCAAGCAGTTATGGCGACCTGCCATACGGGTGACGAGGTTATTTTCCCGTGGCGATCCTTTGAAGCTTATCCACTCTACGTCCGTATGGCCGGTGCCGAACCCATTATGACCTCGCTTACGGAAGATGAGCGTCTTGATCTCGACGCCGTCATCGGCGCTATAACGCCAAAGACACGACTAATTATTTTGTGCAACCCAAACAACCCTACTGGCACCACCATCAGCCAGCAGGAATTTGACCACTTTATGGCCAAGGTACCGAAAAATATCGTCGTTCTTCTGGACGAGGCTTATTGGGAATACAACGATGATCCGGATACCCCTAATGGCGCCCAAGAAGTCCGCAATTACCCAAACCTCATTAGTGCCCGAACGTTTTCGAAAGCTTTTGGCTTAGCCGGCGCACGTGTTGGTTATGGCATGGGGTCACCGGAACTAATTAATGCTCTCAATCTCCTCGCCCTACCTCTCACCGTTAGCTACATAGGTGAACTGGGCGCCATCGCAGCCCTCCACGCCCAAGACGAGCTGCAGGAACGAGTGGACGAAACTAAGCGTCAGCGCACCCGAGTGGCCCAAGCCCTAGGGGTCCCAGAATCACGGGCAAACTTTGTCTGGATACCGCGTGGAGATGCTGAAGAAGTAGAGCACAAAATTTACGAAGAAGGTGTTGTAATTCGCCGCTACCTCGATGAAGGCGTACGCGTTTCTATTACCACCGAGGAGGAAACCACAGCATTCCTAAACGCTTGGGAGCGCGCTGGTATTCAGCCCTGGGAAGGCTGACCGACCGAGTCCGCGGACCCAAGATTTGGTTCCCACCGCGCCCCAGTCACCGCAAAAGAAAACGCGATGGATTACTTGAACTGGTTAAATTTCTCTATGAGAGCCTGTAATCCCTCGCGCCATAGGTGCTCTGGAATCGCTAGCGAAGGTAGTAGGCGGATGACGTTATGGTCGAGACCGCAGGTCAAAATGAGGATCCCCTCCTCTTTCATCGCTGCTGCTATTTTATGCACCAGCTCATCATCCGGATCGCCGTTCTCAGTGACAAATTCAAGTGCCAGCATCGCACCGCGGCCCCGAAAATCAAGCACACGTTCATCCCGTGTAAGTTCTGCCAGCTCTTCCCGTGCGACTTCTTCCAAGCGAGTCGCACGAGCGCCGAAGTCTTTATCCTCAAATTCTTTAAATGTGGCTAAAGCTGCAGCGCAAGCCACGGGGTTTCCGGTATAAGTTCCGCCAAGACCTCCCGGCTGCGGGGCATCCATAATCTCGGCGCGGCCAGTAACAGCAGAAAGCGGCATTCCAGAGGCGATACCCTTTGCAGTCGTTATCATATCGGGGACGATGCCCTCGTGTTCGCTAGCAAACCATGTACCGGTACGCATCATTCCAGCTTGGATTTCATCCGCAATAAAAATAACTCCATTTTCATTGCACCACTTCACCACTGATGGAAGGTAGCCCTCCGCCGGAACGACAAAGCCACCTTCCCCTTGAATAGGCTCGATGACCACACAGGCTAAGTTGGCGGCGCCAATTTCTTGCTCCAGTGTGGCGATAGTGCGCTTCGCTGCTTCTTCACCGCTGAGCCCATCACGAACTGGATAAGACATGGGGGCACGGAAGATATCCGGAGCGAAGGGCCCGAACCCAGACTTATAAGGATCCTGCTTGGCGGTCATTGCCATAGTGAGGTTAGTACGACCATGAAAAGCGCGGTCCATCACTGCAACGCTAGTTTTCCCAGTGTAGTTACGAGCAATCTTGACCGCATTTTCCACTGCTTCTGCGCCCGAGTTGAATAAGACGGTTCGCTTTTCATGGTCACCAGGAGTCACCTCATTAAGTTTTTCCGCCACCTCAACATAAGAGGGGTACGGCGAAATGGGAAAAGACGTATGAGTAAAGTGGGCAACCGCGTCTTGGACTGCCTTTACGACGGCCGGGTTAGAGGCACCGGCTGAGGTCACTGCAATACCAGAGGCCAGGTCAATAAATTGATTTCCGTCAATGTCCACTAGAATTCCGCCGTCAGCATCCACAACGTAACCTGGCAGACCTGGATTAAGTCCAGCAGGAAGTGCTGCCTTACGCCGCGCGTCCCACTCGGCGCTCTTCACCCCAGGGAGATTTCCCACTATTTTGCGGGCTTGCTCCAAACAGTACTCAAGGTCCTGCATATTGTGTCCTTTCTCAATGGTGCTTGCTCAATCTACCCAAACACATTGTGACCTCCCCCACATGCCGTTTTCTACATACACTATGGCGAATATTTTTTAATGTTCTATACAGAACGTATAGACGCACTAATGCCGATAAGGACACTCCCCCATGGGCACCATTACATTTAAGTGGCTTTTCCATCAAAGTAAACTAAAACTCCGCCCGATCCACTCCCCGCAAGAATTTTTCACCACGGTCCAAGCCAGTGAGCTAAAAGATCCCACTGAGTTCACCAAGACTGGCGCAGTCGTATTCACCTTAGGCCTTGCTTTTAAAAATCTGCCTGAGGATTTTTCAGGCTACGCGCGCACACTAGCATCGGCTGGCGTACACGGTATCGGGTTTGGGACCGGACTTTTCTTCTCCACAGTCCCTCCGGAATTAATACAGGCATGCATCGACTACGAGCTCACACTCTTCGAAGTTCCCCGTGCCATTCCTTTTATCTCAATAATCAACGCCGTAAACGCGGAATTGACCCGCCAAGACCAAGAACGACAACACGCTTTTCAGCGTCAGCAAGAACGCTTGAATCATGCCGCCACGCAAGGAATTAGCAAACTCATCACCCAAGCTGGAAAAGAACTCCACGCCGCAGTTGCCCTTACAAACGCCCAGGGGGTTGAAATCACCAATGCCCAATACGACGGAATCGATGCTCTACAAGCAGCGCAGAGCGCTGTTAGTTCCGTCTCCGATTTACCACCCTCCGCGCGATCTTTAAGTTCCAAGAATGAGCGGAATGTATCGACGATCGTTACTACTTTTCAGAATAATTGCCAGCATCAATACGGGCTCGCAGTCTGTGCCACCGAGAAAATAGGAACTTTTCAACGCGCTCTCATCCGCCATGTTGTAGGCCTGTCAACCCTGCTTTTGCAGCCGGCTCATTCCCACATCCAGCACACGTTGGGTCAGCTGACCCTAGCAGTCCAGTTGCAATTGGCAGTACCGAAACAGTTGGAAACTGCCTTTGGCATGCTGTCCGCATCCAATAACATCAATGTCTACTTGGTATGTACCGACTCCCCGGCACAACTGCGCCGAGTACTAGCATCGCTCAAATCCCCAACAGCGCAAGGGGGAACCCACCATTTCCACCTAAATGTCGACGACTCAGCCGTCCTCATTGTCACTCCCCCTACAGACACTATTCTGCAGGATAAAGAGAGCTTTCCCCGACTGCCTTCCACAGCTCGAGTTTCATTTCTTCCGCAATTACCGTGGCGTGAGCTCAACTCGGATCTTTTAGTGCAGATGACTACACACGCCCACAGTCTGGACCGCGGGACTAGCCATCGTTATTCCTCACCTGCACCGGATTGGTTATATAACCCGAGCGTACAAGAAGCCTTGAAAAATCGGCGTCGCACTACCACTGATAAATTGGCCGAGTATGACAGCACCCACAACTCGGATCTGCTTCCTACACTGAAAGCTTTCTTGCTCGCTGGGTCTCAGATCGCCTCCGCTGCAGAACGCCTCGCTGTCCACCGCCATACGGTGCGCGCCCGTATCGAAAAAATTCAAGCGCTCTGCGGAATTGACCTCACAAATCCGGTTATTCGGGCAGAACTCCTCCTTCTCACGGTCAGTAACTAGCGTCCGCGGACCAGTATTTTGTAGACGGTGCTACTGACGCGTTGGAGGAAGATGCCCTGCGCCATCCAACCCCAGCACGCTTTGTAGTTCTGTCAAGCTCTGCAAGTCCTAGTTGCACACACGCATCGGCGTTACCTGCGCCAATGCCTGGTTCGCGCTCGCGCAGGCTTGACGCTCGTAGCTCGCTGCCGTGCGGGTGGCATCGCGGACGGCCTGTCGCGCGGGGCCTTGTAGATTCAAATCGCGTTCGATGCGCGCGCCAATAACTTGGCTAGAACCGCCAGCTGCGGGTAGTGCGCCTGGGGCGTTATGTACGGCACGGGTGACATCTGCGGTATGAGTGCCCGCGTCACCGTAGGTATTGGCGGCTACGGTAAATCCAGGGGCGGTGGATACCGAGGCATGGATGCGGCGATTATCGGACCAGCCAAACTTGGTACCGATAACGCCCGGAATTCGTGAGGTACCAAAATCTTGGCGGTAGCCATCGGCAGCCACAGGGGCGGCGTTAGCCATGCCGGTCATGATGGGTGCGGCAATGGGATCGTGCTGAATACGCGAGGTAAAACGCGCTACGTCCTCGGTGGACGTAGTGGTCGTTCCCCAATACCCGGTGTAGTGCGTTTCGCGCAGTCCAAACTCGTGGATGGTGCTGGGGATGGCTTGCGGGTAGCGGCGATCCAAGTCGGTAGCCACGTTGTCATCGCTGACGCGGATCATGTGCTCCACGCGGGCTTTGTCGGCCGGCGCACCGTATTTTAGGACCCAATAGCCCAAGTAGAGCTTGCTCAAAGACAGTGCGGGGCGAGACTCATGGGCATTAGCGGTGGACACAGTCGCGCCAGAATCATGCCGGACGGTGATCTGGGTGCGCGCGGGCACAGCGTGCGGATCGAGGGTGACAGCCTGGGCGGCAGGGGCGATTGCGAGGGAGAGTGCGGTAACCAGGGAACCTACCGCCAGCTTTTTCATCATGAAAATATAGTAGCGCCCCCGCAGGTGCTACGCACCAGCTTCTACCAGCAGCACTCCCCCGACGATCAGAACCACTCCGAGGGATTTTAACCAGGTGAATGGCTCCTTGAAGAGGAGATATGAGGCGACGGCGGTAAGCGCGACACCAGTGGCAGCCCAGATGCCATAAGCCACGCCCAAGTCCATGCCGGCCTTGAGCACGAGCGCCAAGAAACCATAGGCGCTGACATAACACAGGGCGACGAGCACAACCCAGAAGCGACGACCGGTCACCGCGGACATGCGCAGGCACAGCGTGCCGGTGACCTCAATGGCGGTAGCGAGGAAAAGCAGAAACCAGATCATTGCGGTGCCACCTCCACCGTGCGGTTTTCATCCTCGTGCGGTTTAGCGCCCATTTCCACGCAGAATACGCCGGCCATAATGAGCGCGATGCCAGCGAGTTTTACTGCTCCGAGCGGCTCGCCAAAGAGCGCGGCGGAAAGCAGCGCGGTGGAAATTACTCCGCCGGATGCCCAGAGGCCGTAGGCCACGCCCACATTGACGCCTTTTTGCATGACGCGGTGCAGGAGCACGAAGGCGAGGATGAAACAAAGAGCGGCAACACCGTAGATCCAGAAATGGTCCACGGCGTATTTCAGCGCGATGGTACCCACGACTTCGCTCGCAATCGCGAGAAAAAGGATGACCCAGGCCCTCACTCCATCAACTCCTGTAATTCGCGGGTGTCGATTCCGTGCTCGTGCATTTTAACGCGGCCGCCAGCGTGGGCGATGGCCTCCCGGTCCCAGTAGTCCGCCGCGCGGACGGGATCATGAGAGGTGCCATCGGCGCGGACCACGCGCCACCAGGCGGTACCGGCACCGTGGCGCTTTAACACGGTACCGACATTGCGCGCGCCGCAACCGGCCACCTTAGCCACCTCACCATAGGAGGTGACGTTGCCGGGTGGAATCACGGCCACGACCGCCAATACGCGCTTGACCAGTGGCGACTCACTCATCGCGATTACTGCGGGTCGAGCCCCAGCACGTCATCCGCTTCGGTTGGCTCCTCTTCAGGGGCGTCTTCGACCTCGGTGAGGGTGATGGTCGCACCAGTGGAATCGGCCAAGAGGCACATGCGGCCAAAGGGCGAATCCCATGGTTCGCGGATGACCTCGCCGCCTAGTTCCACGGCCTTCTTCGCAGCGGCGTCGATATCGCGCACGCCCAAGTAGGTCTGCCAGAAGCTCGGCACCTGCGGCGGGAACTGGCCCTCGGCGTTCCACAGGCCGGCAAACGGCGCACCGTCTTCTTCCGCGGTGGCGTAAATGAAGTTCTCATCCTCGGACTGCATGGCGCGAATTTCCCAATTGAAAAGCTCGCCATAAAAATCCATTGCGCGCTGGAAACCCGAGGTAGCGGTGAGCTCGTGCCATACCGGGGTGCCGGGCTCGCCGGCAGCGACAAAGTGTTCTGGGCCGGTGGGTTGAATGAGGCCGAACATGCCACCGGCGGCGTCGGCAAGCAAAGCCATGTGCCCTAGCTGCACTTGCTGCGGCTCCACCAGGATGCGTCCGCCTAGGCTCTCGGCGCGCTGGCAATCACCAGCGATGTCCTTGGAGAGGAAGTAGGTCACCCAAGTATCCGGCATGGGTGCTTCTTCCGGTTGCGGGATAAGTCCGGCGATGGGCAGGCCCTGTAAGCGCGCCATCTGATAGGGCTTTTCCTCCGCGGACTCGGCGGAAATCTCCCACCCCAGCATTTCCTCGTAGAAGTGCGCGGACTTGCGCGGATCCGAGGTGGTCAGGTCAATCCAGTAGGGCATGCCCACTTCAGCTTCGAATGCTGGCATCTACATATTCCTCCACTTTTCCGGATCAAAGTCATCGTCAGCCGTGGCTTCATCAAAGTAATCATCGTCTTCGTCCGGCTCGCCCACCCGTGCGCAAGCATCCTCGATGCACACTTCGTCGCCTGGGTGGAGCGTTGCACCCCGGCGCGTCTCGGGCTCGCCATTGACCGTAACCACGCCTTCCGCGATGAGTTCCTTGGCCTCGCCGCCGGTAGCCACCAAGCTGGCCAGCTTGATGAACTGTCCCAATTTGATGGAATCGCCGTTGATAGGAATGTCTAGCATGCCGCCCAGCTTACCCAGCCCGCGCGTTGCGCTGACTACGGGTGGGCAATATGGAAGAAATCCAGCACCGTATCGGTGGTCCATTCTGCCTTAACTAAGCCGGAATGGTCCGTGGCCCCACCGTTCCACGTGTGCGTGCCGCCGTGGATGGTGTACTGCTCGGTGCGTGCATCACATACCCGCCAGGTAAAGTGCTCCACTGCTTCTTTCCGACGCCTCTTTGGAAACATTGCACCCATTCTCTTTCGCAATCCCGCGTAGTGATTTTTTGACCGAGTGGTAGTGCGCACCGTGCTGGCGCCCACCGCCATATTTCATCAGCACATCCTCGGTGCCGTGGATATCTAGGTAATCGGTGGGTTCGCTGGCGCAGTCTTTTTCCACGCGGTCATATTTTGCCGCCGAGACCGTGGCCACCGCATCGAATAGGCCCGGCCGCTTGCACGTCACCGCGCGGGCGAATCCACCACCATTGGAAAAGCCCACGCCATAGGTGGTGTCCGTGGCGGGATAGTGGCGGCGGACGAAATCGATCGTGTCATCCACGTATTTGAGATCTTCTTCCAAACTGGTCACCGCATAGGGTGCCGGTGCCCACGCCTTGCCCGCACCTTGAACAAAGACGGTAATGGCATCGCCTTGGGAAAGGTCGGTGCCTTTAAACATATTTCCGGCGTCCATCTCATAGCCGTGCATCGCCATGACCACGGGCAGGCGGTGGTGCTTATCCGCATTAAACGGCACATGCACCACAAAACTGCGATGATTTTGTAGGTTAATGATCTGGTAGCGGCCATTGGCCGTTGTGCCCTGGTCCGGCAGCGTGGTGATATAGCCATCGGCCGCACCTTGCGATTCATTTGGCACGCTGCCCGGCTGCGGCGGTTCTTCCTCGCACCCCGCCATGAGTCCGGCGGCCGCGCATAACCCAGCGCACAGGGCCAGTGTTTTCTTGCCTACCTTAATCACGAGCGCGCAGCTTCACCGCCGTGCCGGTAGCCGTAACCATCAGCATGTCATTCGACGTTCCCATGGGCGAATAATCAAAGGCGATGCCCACCACACCATCGGCCCCGAGCTCCTGCCCGCGCCGCCACAAGTCATCGAGTGCCGCTTCGCGTGCTTTGATGGCCTCGCTTTCGTACCCGGCGGAGCGCCCACCGGTGATATTGCGGATGGATGCCCCGAAATCCTTCAGCATATTAATACCGATGACGGTTTCCCCGGCGATAATGCGGATATAGTCCGTAATCTCATAGCCATCAACGGTATTGGTAGTGGTAAAAATCATGGCCCCAGATTACATGGCTATAAGACCACGCACTCCCTCGAAAAGGATGATGACACCCAGCAAGAGGAAGACCACACCGCTGACAATATCCACCCAGGCGGAGTTCTTAGCCATCCACTTTGAGACCGCGCGGGTACTCAAAGCCACGCCCACAAACAGCACAAGGCTTTCCAGAATCAATACGGCCCCCACCATGAGATTGGCGCCGATGCCCATGCCGGGATCAATGAAATTGGCAAAGATGGCGCCAAAGAAGATGACCACCTTGGGGTTCGAAAGATCGCAGATAAATCCCATGCGATAGGCAGTGCCCGCCTTGATGATGCCGTCCGGTGTAAACCCGCGCGGCTGCGGGGCGCGGGTTTCGGTGCCCACGACGGTTGCGGGCGCGCGACGCTCCTTTATGCCACCGGTAATGGCGGTATAGGCCATCCACAGCAGGTAACAGCCACCGAGAACCTGCAGCACCACGAGGATCCCAGGGTGCGCAGAAATCAGCGCGGACAACCCTGCCAAGGAGGCCACGGTCCAAATGGTAAGGCCGGTGGTACTACCCAGCGCCGCCCATACGGCTGCGCGCGTAGAACGCGCACCTAAGCGAATGATTTGCACTACGTCTGGGCCCGGCGAGGCCATCGCCGCGAACCACACGCCCATCAGAGTCACGAGGGCGCTAATAGCCACCTAACACCTCCATACTCGCATGCCATTGGATCAACGCATGCCACTATAAGGACGCTCTCACCTGCAGCGAAACAGGTAAGTTCTGTGATTTAGGTAGCTCCTATATCAACTCTTTTATAGAAATCCGCCACCTGCACTAACCGAAGAGCTCGATGACGCCCTCCACCGCCATAACGAGTCCCAGCACCGCAAAGATAAGACCCGAAACGATATCGATGGCCGCGGAATGATGCGCAATCCAGCGCGATGCCGCGCGCACAATGAGAGCAAAGGTAGAAACCATGTCACAGACATCGCCAAGAGGATTACCGCCACTGCAACGGTCCACGTGAGCGACATATCGGGGCGAATAAACTGCGCGAAAACCGCGCCGAAGAACACGAGCGCTTTCGGATTGGATAGGTTCGTGACCACCCCGAGCTTATAGGCGAGCCAGCCAGTCAAGTCATTAATGCTGCCGGCCGCGATGGCCTGTTCCGTGTAAGTCTCGGTGCCCGCCACCACGGTAGGTACGCGGCGGACTTAAAACCGGAACGAATCGAAGACACGCTCATATGGACAAAAGCCCGCCAATGAGTTGCAGCGCACCCAACACACTAGGCCGTGCAGTGATCACCGCGGAGCGCCAGCCAAGGATGCCGTCACCCAAAACTCTGTGCCGCTGCACACCCCAACGCGCACATCAACCCGGCGCCGGTCGACCGCGGGGCCACGCGGATGACTTGAACCAAGTCGAGTTCAAGTTCAACGTGTAGCTAGGCCCCGGGGTTACCCACGCAGAACTCGTTGCCTTCCGGGTCCTGCATGACGGTCCACACCAATCCCGGCGCTTCGTGGGTGGTGAGTTCGGTGGCGCCTAGGTCTTTGAGGCGTTCTATTAAAGTTTCGCGCTCCGCCCCGCCAACGTCGACGTGCATGCGGTTTTTCCCAGGTGTCGGCTCCTCAACGCGCTGAAATCCCAGCGCCGGGGTGGAATCAACCATCACGAAATCGCCGTAATCCGCGGCGATTTCGCAGCCGGTTGCGGCGGACCAAAACTTGGCGAGCTTTGAGGGATCGTGGCAGTCGAAGGTGATCTGGCGGATCGTGAAGTTGGGATCGCTCATGGTTTCCATGATGGGCACGCGTCAGCGCGCCTGCAACAATGCGGGGTGTTTCTGGTGGGGGTATCAGACCAGTTCTCTCCGGCCATGTCAGCCCCATACGTCATAATGGAGGCATGGCCGAGCTGGACCCCGAGTGGGCGATCAATGAGATAGACGCGTTCCTGCAAGTCACAGCGAAGGTAGTCCCCGACATGGGCCCGGGCATCGCCTACCTTGGAACCGTTATGAGTGGATCGCCGACTGAGGCTGCGGCACGCGCCCATGTCGTTGAAATGATCCTTGACCGAGTGCTTCCCGGGTGGAGACAAGGACGCCCGGTCCAGGACAAGGAGTATAGCTGGCTGAGGGGTCAGGCGGCCCGGGCCAAGACAGCGCTTGAACGTCGGTCTGAACTCGCTGAAAAGCTCGGAGAGAATACGCCAGACTTAGATGCAGCCAATCTGCATCCGTGGGCGTGGGAAAATGGCAAGGGTTACTGGAATCACGGACACTACCATCAAGCCGTGATGCAGGCTGCCATCCGCGTCAATGCAGAGACCCAAGCGAAACTGAACCGCCTAGACGTATCTGAAACAGCACTTTTCAACGAGGCGTTTTCACTCCATGATCCGAAGCGTAATGCGCCGCGCCTTCGGCTTATGGAAAATGATGGCAGTAAGACGTTTGAGAACCTGCATCGGGGCGCCCGCGCCTTTGCAGAGGGCTTGTACGCGGCTATCCGCAATCCCGGGATGCATGTTCCACACGACGGTGGTGAGGAGCAAATCGCGTTGGAGCAGCTCGCGGCTTTCAGTCTATTGGCTCGCTGGGTTGATAAGGCTACCGTCCTGGAGGGGTGACAACATCGGTTTACGGGATAGCAGTCCGCTTGAGCGAAGGATGTGGGGAGCACGAACGCCTGTGATGGAGGTGCCGGGTGCTCAGTCAGCAAGGCCGTCTAGGACCATCGCCGTAGTTTTGTGCAAGGTTAACGCCAGCGACTGGGCTGGGTCCAAGAATGAATCTCGCACCCGTTAAACTGCGCCGACACTCTGTGGAGTTCAAATTAAACGTGTAACGCGGGGCGTTGATGGCGCTTCGCGTTATTGGGGGTAGGTTGAAGCGCGGTCTGTTCGTTCGCCGACGCGGCCGCCGCCGGATGCTCGGCGGCGATTCCGGCCCGAACCTCGGGGACATCCCCCATCTTCGATAGCTTTAGTGAGCACGACCACGACCATCTGAACTGGTGCGCTGGTTTTCGTTCGGCTCTCGGTCTATTCCGCCACCTCATGCGCGGCCGCGAAACCGCGCCGAAGAATCTGCATCTAGTCGGTTACGGCAACTGGAACGGCGAGGGCTCGTCAATGCTGATGAGGGTGGGGTCCTTTGTCAAACACACTGCCCAGATAGTCGCGGGCTGTGTCGATGAGACTCGGCAGCACTCCGAATGGATGTCCGCGGTATCAAGGCCGCTGAACTATTCAAATTGCGGGACGAAAAGAGTCTCGCAGTGACGCTTGGTCCCTGAGCAAGTTCGATCCTTCCACGATCTGCGCTGGAGACGCCGAGCGCTCGGGGGTCCTTGACCGGCTGGGGCACGTGCCGGGTGGTGGCTCGCCCACAGCCCCCGTGCCCACCCACACCGAGAAGGGACAGGTCACCGAGTACGATCCCGATTCCACGGAGACGGACCGTGAACTCGAATGACGTGCCTGGCCCAAGGTGTGTCCGCTCGGCGTGTGGTTTAACCCTTATGAGACTTGCCGGTCGCAGCCTCAGCGCTTCGCTTGCGCAGCCCGCAGGCCGTTCAAGATCACGATCACTTCGGCGACCTCGTGAACCAGCACGACGGCAGCCAGGCCCAGCACGCCGCTGATCGCCAGTGGCATCAACACGATGATGATGGCCAGAGACAGCACGATGTTCTGGTTGATGATCCGGCTTCCTCGGCGGGCGTGCTGCAGCGCCTTCGGGATTAGCCGGAGGTCGTGGCCGGTGAAGGCGACGTCAGCGGACTCGATCGCGGCGTCAGAGCCGGTCGCTCCCATCGCTATGCCCACCGTCGCGCCCGCCAGTGCCGGCGCGTCGTTGATGCCGTCGCCGATCATCGCCGTCGGCGTCTTGGAGGAGAATTCGGCGACGATGCTTGCCTTGTCCTCAGGGCGCAGCTCGGCGCGCACGTCGTTGATTCCGGCGATTCCAGCCAGCGCCTGGGCGGTGCGAGTATTGTCGCCGGTGAGCATGCTTACTTCCACGTCGTTGGCGTGCAGGGCCTGCACGGCTTCGGGCACCTCGGGCCGCAACTCGTCACGGACCCCGATCGCCCCGGCGAGAGCGTCATCGACGGTGACCAGGACGCAGGTCTGGCCCTCGGACTCCATGCGCTCAACGTCTGCTTTCAGTGGTCCGGCGTCGATCCATCGGGGGCTGCCCACCAGCACCCGTCGGCCTTCGACGGTGCCGCCGATGCCATGCCCAGCTTCCTCGCTGATGTCCGAGGCGGTGGGCGCTTCGGGCCCCGCTGCCGCGATCGCCGCAGCGAGGGGGTGTGTCGATTGCTGCTCAACTGCTGCCGCGAAGGAAAGCACCTGCGTCCGATCGAATCCGTCTGCCGGGACCACTCCGGTAACCTCAGGCTGGTTGCGGGTAAGGGTTCCGGTTTTGTCCACTGCCAGGTGACGGATACTGCCGAGTCGCTCGAACGCCGCGCCGGACTTGATGACCACTCCGAACTGGCTGGCCGCGCCGATCGCGGCCACGACCGTCAGCGGCACGGAGATTGCCAGCGCGCACGGCGACGCTGCGACCAGGACTACCAGCGCACGGGTGATCCACGTCTCAGGGTCGCCCAGCAGCGAGCCGATAACGCCGACCAGCACCGCCAGGATCATCACCCCGGGCACTAGGGGTTGGGCAATCCGGTCGGCGATCCGGGCGCGGTCGCCCTTTTCCGCCTGCGCTTGCTCGACTAGGTCCACGAGTGTGGTCAGCGAGTTGTCCGTCCCAGCTGCGGTCGTCTCGACCTCCAGCACCCCGGCGGAGTTGATCGCTCCCGCAGGCACTTCGTCGCCGGGCGCAACCTCCTCCGGAATGGATTCTCCGGTGATCGCTGAGGTGTCAAGGCTGGAGCGCCCGGATCGAATGATGCCGTCCGTGGCGATCCGCTCCCCGGGGCGCACGAGCATTAGCTCGCCAACCTCGAGGTCCTTCGCTGCGACCTCGGCCGCTGTGCCGTCGCGCAGCACCGTCGCGGTCTGCGGTACCAGCTTCAACAGTGCCCGCAGTCCGCCTTGAGCCCGGTCCATCGCCTTGTCTTCCAGTGCCTCGGCGATCGAGTACAGGAATGCTAGCGCCGCGGCCTCTCCGACGAATCCGAGGATCACCGCGCCGACCGCGCTGATCGTCATTAGCAAGCCAATGCCGAGCTTGCGCTTCGTGACAAGGTTCCGGATCGCTCCAGGCGCGAACGTGTAAGCGCCCAACAGCAGGCCAACCCAATACAGTACCGTCGCGGGCGTCTCCAAGTCAGACCAGTCCAGCGCCAGTCCTGTTATGAGGGCTACGCCGGAGAAGAACGGCAGCAGTAGCTCAGGGTCCTTCCACCATGGCCGATCGAGCTCGTCGATCTCCGTGGCGGGTTCGTGTTCGCATCCACATGCTGAACTCATACGTCCGCTCCTTTCTCGCCGCAGCCGGGCACCGAGCACTCAGTGTCGATGCAGGGGGCATTCTCGTCGACGGCCAGTGTCGCGTTGACTAGCGCTTCGAGCGCTGCCGCGAGGTGCGGATCGGCGATTTCGTAGCGGGTCTTACGGCCCTCCGGCTCAGCGACGACAATGCCACAATCGCGCAGGCAAGACAGGTGGTTCGAAACGTTCGAGCGGGTCAGATCCAAGCTTTGCGAGAGCACAGCCGGGTAGCTCGGACCGTCTAGTAGGGTTATCAGGATTCGGGAGCGCGTCGGATCAGCCATGGCCCGGCCGAGCCGGTTCATGACGTCGAGGCGCGAAGCAATAGTCAGCATGTGCTGAACTATACAGTGTGCGATGAACTATTTAAAATGGGCTGAACTAACAGTCACGCGAAAGTCCTGCGACCTGCAAGAATTAGTCGATGGGATAGCCGATGACTAGTCCTTCACGGTTCGCCTGCCAACCCAACGAGGGGCGACGTGGGCGGCGAAATTCTCCAGAATCTTCACGTGGACGTCCACACCCACCCCTGTGGGGATGGTGATGAACAGGGTGTCGGCGGACATGACGGCGGCGTAGGTGCGGCCAGCGACACTGACACCAGGTTCTCCATCAAGAGCTAGACACTCACGGACATTGCGTACGGGTCAAACCACACGTAGCGAAGCTTTCTAATAGCCAAATGACTATCTCTTTTCGCTGGTATCCGGGAATGATACTTCCTTGAAGTCGGCGGTGTTGGCTACCCCGCGTACGAAGTACTGGAACTGCTGCTTGGAAACCACTTTGGTCTACGAAGACATAGCCCTTCAAACTACATCGCAGGAAAATTCCATTTCACGGTCGGTATGGGCCTTTTGCAGTTGGTTAATTCGAAATTCGTTCACCATCTCCTTAGCCACCCGCACGATTAACGCGGTGTTTCGCCATCTTCGCGCGAGGAGAGCAGCTCCTTCAGGTGCCTATCGATGTCATCGAGCTTTCTCAGAACGGATACGGCGAAAACGATACTAATTACTAAGGCGATAATGCTGAGCATCAATGTCTTCCTTTACTCTGTCACTTCAATCCAGCGGAGCCGATTCCTTGCCCGACGATTAAACCATGGTTCTGGCCCAGCAGAGAGGTGCACGGGAAAAGGGGATGTCGGCAAGCAAAAGCGCCGCGCCCCCAAGGAAGGGAAACGCGGCGCTAGAGCAATCCGGCGGCAGGCTGCTTAGTGGTCAGCGCCCTGGATGGAGTGTTTGTGATCGCGGACTGCCTCGCCCTCAGCGTAGAGCGGCATATCCTGCTTAGCCTTGTACCACTCGGCGTAGTTTGGCTCCAGCGGGGTGCGGCCGGCGATGAGGTCAGCGGCCTTCTCGCCCACCATCATGGTTGGGGAGTAGATATTGCCGTTGGTCACGGATGGGAAGACGGAGGCATCCGCAATGTAGAGACCCTCAACGCCCCACACGCCCATGGTGTCTGGGTCAACCACGGCCATCGGATCGGACTCCGCGCCCATCTTGGCGGTACAGGATGGGTGCAGCGCGGTCTCGCCATCGTTGCGGACCCACTCCAAGATCTCCTCGTCGGTCTGGACATCCGGGCCCGGGCTGAACTCGCGGGCACCTACCTCTTCCATGGCCTTGGTATCCAGCAGGGAGCGGGCAACGCGTACGGCCTCAACCCACTCGCGGCGGTCCTGGTCGGTCTTCAGGTAGTTGAAGAGGATGGATGGCTTGTCGTGGATATCGGCGCTCTTGATGTGAACGTGGCCCTTGGTATCGGAGAACATCGGGCCAACGTGCCACTGGAAGCCGTGCTTGACGTCCGCCTTCTGGCCGTCATAACGCACGGCCATCGGCAGGAAGTGGAACATGAGGTTCGGGTAGTCCTCATTCTCATTGGAGCGCACGAAGCCGCCGCCTTCAAAGTGGGAGGTAGCAACTGGGCCCTTGTGGGTCAGCAGCCACTGCAGACCCATGAATGGCCAGCGCCACTTATCCAGGTAAGGCTGGGAGGACGCGGTGGACTTGGTGGTCTCATACTGAATGTAGACCTCGAGGTGGTCCTGCAGGTTCTCGCCCACACCTGGCAGGTGCTTGACGACGTCGATGCCGTGTTTCTCCAGAATCTCGCGGTCACCAATGCCGGAGATTTCCAGCAGCTGCGGGGTGTTAATGGCACCGGCGGACAGCACGATCTTCTCGGCATAGACGCGGTGAACGCCGCCCTGCCACTCGTACTCGACGCCGACGGCCTTCTGGCCCTCGAAGAGGATCTTGGTGGTGAAAGCGCGGGTGCGGATCTCGAGGTTCTCGCGATCCATGTTGGGGTACAGGTAGGCGCGGGCAGCGGACCAGCGCTTGCCGTTCTTAATATTGCGATCGAACGGAGCGAAGCCTTCCTGGCGGTAACCATTGACGTCATTGGTCAGGTTGTAGCCGGCTTCCTGCACAGACTTGAACAGGGCCTGGAAGAGCTCGGAGGTAGCCGGGCCGCGGGAGAGGTACAGCGGGCCATCGTGGCCACGGCGCGGATCGTTCGGCTCGGCCGCAGCGGCGGTTTCCATGCGGTTGAAGTACGGCAGGCAGTGGGCGAAGTCCCAGTTCTCCATGCCCGGGTTCTGGCCCCACTTCTCGTAGTCCATCGGGTTACCGCGCTGGTAGATCATGCCGTTGATGGAGGAAGATCCGCCAAGGACCTTGCCGCGAGCATGGTAGACACGGCGGCCGTTCATCTCTGGCTCTGGATCGGACTCATACATCCAGTCATAGTTCTTTGCGCCGATTGGGAAAGAGAAGCCGGATGGCATGTGAATGAACAGATCCCACAAGGAATCTGGGCGGCCAGCCTCAAGGACCAGCACGCGGGTGTTCTTGTCTTCGGTCAGGCGTGCGGCGATGACGGAGCCTGCGGAGCCACCGCCAACGACGACTACGTCGCTTACTTCATCGGTGACCTTTTTAGCGGAACGCTTCTTGGTCAGCTTGTCCATAAAACCCATAAATCCCCTTCTTTCTGTGAAATATTTCACACGTCAAGATTGCCCCACCGGAAGTGAAAATATTGTAATTTATACAAAAGTCTGTAATTATTCACATCGCCTTATGTGCGGGCACTGCCTCCAGAGTACACATCCCGCTAGAAGTTTGCCCATCTTAATGTATATTTACCTTGTCCGGATGGATTTCTCTGGAGATGAAATCCGCAGTCTTTGCGCATAGTTCGCCCGAATATGATTCATTTCACTCACCTATCTCTCCCTGCGATCTTGTGAGCATTTTGGGGCACTCGTGCGAAAGATTCGGCCCAAAACAACCAGCAATAGGAGAAGTAGATGGCTAACTTTGACCCTCACAATCCTGAGGAGTCTCTCACTTCACATAAAGACCCCCAAGAAGGGGGTAAAAACACCTCTCTCGCAACCCCCTCTGGAGAGCCCAAGAAGCGCAGCCCGCGCTACCAAGTCCGCGCCCTCGTCGGCAGCTACAAGGCCGAAACCGGCGATGCCGTAGGCGCGGATCAGGTCCCTGCTCCCAAGACAAACTGGCCGGTATTTATCATCTCTGGCGTCCTCATTATTGCCATGGCGCTCTATGCCGGGCTCGGCCGCGATTCCGCGGCAGAAACCCTCGCCAGTGTGACCGGCTGGATCGGCCACAACCTTGGCTGGTTCTACGTTCTCACCGCCACCATCGCCGTGGTCTTCGTGCTCTATATTGCCTTTTCCAATGCCGGCAATATCCGCCTCGGACCGGACCACTCGCGGCCGAAATTTAATACCTTCTCCTGGGCGTCCATGCTCTTTGCCGCTGGCATCGGCGTGGACCTCATGTTCTTCGCCGTGGCCGAGCCAGTCACCATGTACATGCAGCCACCGGTCGGTGACGGCGAAACCATGGAGGCCGCCAAGGAAGCCGTGGTCTATGCCATGTTCCACTATGGCCTCACCGGCTGGGCGCTTTATGCACTTATGGGCATGGCCTTTGGCTACTTTGCCTACCGCCTGAACATGCCGCTGGCTATCCGCTCCGCGCTCTACCCGCTCATCGGCAAGCGCGTGCACGGCCCTATCGGCTCCGCGGTGGACATCGCCGCCATGCTGGGCACCGTCTTCGGTGTGACCGCTTCCCTGGGCATCGGCGTGGTGCAGCTGTCCTATGGCTTCCACCTCATCTTCGGCATCGAGCAGGGCCTTGGACTGCAGTCCGCCCTCATTATTATTGCGGTGGCCATTGCCACGCTGTCGGCTGTATCCGGCGTCGATAAGGGCATTCGCTTCCTCTCCGAGCTCAACGTCTATTTGGCCATCGCACTGATGGTCTACGTCGTGGTCTTTGGCAAGACCGCCTACCTCTTCGATGCCATCGTGACCAATATCGGTGACTACGTCGCAAAATTCCCATCTTGGACCATGGAGACCTTCGCCTTCGCCGAAGACCAAGCCAACGTAGATACCTGGATGCAGTCCTGGACCCTCTTCTTCTGGGCATGGTGGATCGCCTGGGCGACCTTCGTCGGCCTCTTCCTGGCCCGCATCTCCCGCGGCCGCACCCTGCGCCAGTTCATCTTCGGCACCCTGACCTTCCCGTTCCTATTCATCCTGATGTGGATGTCCTTCTTTGGTAACACTGCCTTGGACATGGTCCGCTCCGGTGACTACCCCGAATTCGCCGAGAACGCTATTAACGTGCCAGAGCAAGGCTTCTACGACATGCTGCACGAGTTCCCAGGCTCTGGCATCGTCATTTTCTTGACCACCTTTATTGGCCTACTGCTCTATATCACCTCGGCCGACTCCGGCGCGCTGGTGATGTCCAACTTCACCTCTCGCATCACCGATAACCGCCAGGATGGCGCACGCTGGCTGCGCATCTTCTGGTCCGTAACCGTAGGTGCGCTGACCCTTGCCCTGCTACAGATCGATGGCATCGCCACCGTGCAATCCGCGACCGTCGTGATGGGCCTGCCCTTTGCCTTCGTGGTCTACCTCATCATGTTCTCCCTGTGGAAGTCCCTGCGCCTGGAAAACGTGCAGCGCGAGGCCCGCACCACCGCTATACATGGTGTGATTTCCTCCCGTACCGAGCGCGAGCCTTCGGATTCCAACCTGTGGAAGAACCGCCTCGACCGCGCCAATACCTTCCCTTCCAAGAAGGAGATGGATACTTACCTGCGCGATACCGCCACCTACGCCTTGGAGCAGGTTGCTACCCACATGCGTACCCGCGGCTACGACGCCATCTTGCTCACCAGCGAGCTTCCCGACGTCGAATTGCCCCAGCTCGACCTAGAGGTAAAGCTGCACAATGAGCGCATGTTCCGCTACCAGCTCTTCCCGGTCGCGGCCGAGCGCCCCGATTTCAGCGCGGGCGAAGGCGACGAGTACTACCGCCTCGAGGTCTATGACATGACTGGTTCGCTGGGCTATGACGTCTACGGCTATTCCGAGAATCAGATCATTAACAATGTGCTGGATCTTTATGAACGCCACTTGGCCTTCCTCTACATGCAGCAGACCCAGCCGGGCGACTCCGATGTCTCCGATGGCGCCGAGCCTGAGCGCACCTGGCGCGAAGATAGCTAAGCTGGCCACTACAACTACCTCTATGAGAGAAAGGTTGCTTTTCACTTGAGCACCCAGAACACTTTGTTCGACCCCACCCAGTCCGAGCTGCTGAAGGGCGTGCATGCTGATGGCGCCCCGAAGTCCCTGTTCATCAACGGTAAGTGGGAAGCCGCCCAAAGCGGCGAAACCCGCACCATCATCTGCCCGGCCGATGGTTCCACCGTCGGTTTAGTCTCCGAGGCATCCGACGAGGACACCGAACGCGCCATCAAGGTTGCCCGTGAAACCTTCGATAACGGCGAGTGGGCCAATACCCCGTCCGCCGAGCGTGGCAAGCTCGTCATCCGCGTGGCCGATTTCATCCGCGAGCACAAGGAGCTTTTCGCGCAGGCCGAGTCCGCTGATACCGGCAAGCGCTACGAGGAATCTTTGGGCGATATGGATGACATCGCCAACGCCTTCGAGTACTTCGGCACCCTGGCCCAGCACCAGGCCGGCCGCGTGGTCGACCCGCAGGATCCCAACCTGCGCTCCCGCATCGATGCCGAGCCCGTCGGCGTCTGTGGCCTGATTACCCCATGGAACTACCCGCTGTTGCAGGTCTCCTGGAAGGTCGGCCCGGCCCTGGCTGCCGGCAATACCTTCGTCCTCAAGCAGGCGGAGCTCACCCCACACACCGCGATGCTGCTCATGGTCGCCCTCAAGGAGTGCGGTCTGCCGGACGGCGTAGGCAACCTCATCACCGGCGCTGGCGCTAACTGCGGCAACCCGCTCTCCCAGCACCCGGACGTGGACATGGTCTCCTTCACCGGCGGCCTTGTCACCGGCAAGATCATCGCCAAGAATGCGGCGGAGACCGTCAAACGCACCGCGCTCGAGCTCGGCGGCAAGAACCCGAACGTCATCTTCGCCGATGCCGATTTCGACGTCGCCGTGGACAACGCCCTCAATGGCGCCTTCTTCCACTCCGGCCAGGTCTGCTCCGCAGGCTCCCGCATCGTCGTAGAAGAGTCCCTGCACGATAAGTTCGTCGATGCCCTGGTAGAGCGCGCCAATAAGATCAAGATCGGCGGCCCGACCGATGACAAGGCCGAAACCGGCCCGCTCATCTCCGCCGAGCACCGCGAGAAGGTTGCCGCCTACGTGGACAAGGCTCGCGAGCAGGGCGCCAAGATCCTCACCGGCGGCCGCGCCGCCACCAGCGAGGACACCAATGGCCAGCACGGCACCGGCACCACCGACTTGGGCGCTGGCATCTACTACCTGCCGACCATCATCGATGGCGCCACCACCGAGATGGATTGCGTCTACGACGAGGCCTTCGGCCCTACCGTGACCATCGAGACCTTCACCACTGAGGAGGAGGCCATCGCCATCGCCAATGACACCGAATATGGTCTGGCAGGCGCCGTCTACACTTCCGACGCCGGCCGCGCCGAGCGCGTAGCCCGCGCCCTGCGCCATGGCACCATCTGGATCAACGACTTCCACCCATACCTGCCGCAGGCAGAGTGGGGCGGCTTCAAGCAGTCCGGCAATGGCCGCGAGCTTGGCCCCACCGGCTTGGCCGAGTACCAGGAGCACAAGCACGTGTACCAGAACCTCTCCCCTGCCGCTTGGGATCAGTTTGGCCTGCAGTAACTAAGCCGGCCACATAGCATTCAGCCCCCGCTGCTCGGAAAGAGCGCGGGGGCTGAATTTCTGTATGAGGCCGACGCACGGCCACGTTATCGGTCTCGTTCACCTACTGCAGGGCCAGAACGTGGCCGCTGTGCGAACTGATTATGCGGAAACGGCATCTTCCAGCTCGGCTAGCAAGGAATTGGTGCGCTCCACCTTGGCATCCACGGGGCGGAATTCGCCGTCGGTCCAGTCAGTAAAGAAACCGAAGTCGAGCTGGTTGCGCAGCTGCGGCATGGAGAAGTTGACCACGATGGTGCGCCATGCTTCCACGCCGCGGATTGCGCCCGCTGGACCGTAACCGGCGAACGCGACTGGCTTACCGGTCCACTCCCCGGCCAAGCAGTCGAAGGCATTCTTGAATGGACCCGGCACGGAGCGGTTGTACTCCGGGGTAACAAATACGAAACCATCGCAGGCATCCACTGCATCAGACCACGCCTGCACCTTTTCATCCGCATACTGCTTATTGGCGGTGGCAGGAATGACGTCAGTGGTCAGCAGTGGAACATCAAACTCCTTGAGGTCCAGCAGGGTATACTCCACCCCATCCTGGCGCCCCTGGGCGAGATCATAGAGCCACTCACCTACTACCTTGCCGGCCGAGTTATCGCGGGTGGTGCCGATGATGATGCCGATACGAGACATAAGAGAACCTTCTTTCCTTCAAGCTTTATGTAACATCCCTAGCTTACCGCCCGTGCAGATACTTGTCTGATGGTGATGTTGATACGTCCTTCACTCAACCCGCACGCCTCCGGCAACGTGCCGTCATTAACGCGCACCACCCCGTGGTAGGCAAAGCGCTTTGGCCCGCCAAAGACCACCAAATCCCCAGAGCACAGCGTGATGTCATCCCACGGTCGCGTGCGCGCCTCGGTATGCCCCATGCGGAAAAGCGCCTCATCCCCAATGGATAGCGAAATCACCGGGGCGGGTGACTCCTCCGAATCATCCACGTGCATGCCCATGGCCGAGCCCGGCGGATAGTAATTCACCAATGCCATCTCCGGCACAAACGTATCCACCCACGGCTCTAGCTCAGGTGCTACCTCAGCCGCGGCGCGCAGCGCTCCCGGAGCAATCCGCCGCAGGCTCCCCGGCACCGGCGGAACCCACGTGCCGTCCATATTGTCTACATACCGATAGCTGGGATAATGCCAGTACCTGCCCAAATGCAGCTGAAAAACGCTCATTTGCCCGCCGGATTTCAACCGCGGCCGCACCATCGCCATCGGCGTATTCGCATACTCGCGCGCAATGCCACGCATCTCATCTACCAAGGCCCTCTGCTTATCGACGCCCACCCATCCCGGCACATGCCCCACCCCCGAAGCCACACGCACGCTCGGTCGCGGCAGCGAATCAAAAAGCATGACCTCACCCTAAACCCAACGACCCTATAAATCGACCAAGACCTACCATTTTCACCAAGGATCAGAATCCGTACAAGACCACCACTCACATGGCCCGTAGGAATAAAACGACCTCGACTTCCTCGCCAGCCTCGAACTAGACGAGGAGGCTCCTACCGGTTACCAGGCCGCGGATAACGACACGACAACCAGACTGAAAACGAGGAACCAGAGCTAGAAGCAGAGCACGACGGCAATCAGGACGCCGAACTCTAACCGCACCGGAGCCGGAACAGGATTAGTCCTTAGTTGGTGCTTTCCCAGACGTCATCAGGGATAGCCTCCTCCAACTCCCACTCTATGAAGTGCCCCATGAAAGGATGCGTGTACGGAAGTATCCCCCATATAAGTGAAATAGTTCCTACCCCTTCTTCGAGAGCTTTCTGCAGGTAAGAAACACGAACAAAAACATCCACAACAAAGCGATCACTCCTGAGAGAAAGAATGCCTCAGCACTAGATTCCCCCGGAGAACGAGCGAATGAAGTTGCGATGATTTGAGAAGTTGGCAAGAACTTCTCAACACCATTCGTACCCGCCAAGAGTTGATTTGCAATCGAGATTCCCATCGTGGCGATCGTTAGCCCCACTGCTGCACCCAAAACGCCAGCGAAATTATCAATATACGTTGAAAGCCAAAGGTAGAAACAACCTACAGCAAGTATTCCCAAAATGGTCCATAGAGAATAAACGGGAAGAAGCTTACTGAGCGGCTCCTCAGGATAGCCACTCATGTACTTATAGATGAGAGTGATTAAAAATTGAAGTACACCCATAGCTAGGGCGAGGGAAAAAAGGATAGAAATCTTCTCAATCAGAAGTTTCTTCCTTCCATTAGGTTGGCTTTTAATCCAATTGATATTTCCCCTTTTTTGCTCCGGCCCCATTAAGGTCGCGGAAATTGCTGCCACCAAAATAGGGGAAAGGATTCCGAAGTAAAGTCCCCCCATATTTGCCCAAGCAAAACCAATGGCACTGTTGGAATCTTGACCCCATTTCTCTTCCGGAACCATTGCGATTCCGAACCAAAACGCTAAGAGAAAAAGAAGTACTACCGCGAGAGCAATCAAAATCGTAGCTGGCGACTTCCGAAACACTGTCAAATTAAAGTTCATCTTGAAACCTCCGAGGAACCACAACAATTGAAAAAGTTGCAACAACAAGGGCGACTATGATCACAATTCCCAGATCCGAAAGAGACAAGACGTGATCCAAAAGACTGTCTTCTTGTACCCCTACAGGGGATAGAGCTCCAACTAAAGTGAAAGGAATGAAAATTGCTACTGCCTGAGGGATCATGTGACCAGCTGAACCGAGAACTGAGCCTATCAGCGCGATACCAACGACCCATCCAGGGTGCTTGAGACGCAAGGCAAGATGGAGGAACAAGGGAACCAAGGCAACAGTTTCCATCAACAAAGCAAAAACTACGACTACCAATTGGTTCCCTAAGACTGGAACGTTGAAAGAACGACTAGCTTGAACTGTCGCTAGTATGACAGCTGCAATTCCGAAGAATGCTACTAAACTCACCCATACAGACTTAATGAGCATGATTTCCTTGGCGGATGTCCCCAGAGATTGCAGCCGCGTAAGCATACGATTTTTACGATCGATCGACGAGATCACCAAAGAATACGAACCAATCAAGAGAGGAAGCATCAGACTTCCCAACTGAACCATATTCAACGTCAATGAACGCGGGTCCCGTTCTGTAGGATCCAGCTGGTTAAAGGTAGTAGTAGTCAAAATGAAAGCCCAAAACCCAAAAAGAACAATAAGGGCTAAAGGGAGAAAAACATTAAACTTACGCTTCAGTTTCAACGGTTCTTGAGCCATCAGAGAGAAAATTAATGCTGGCTTTCTTTGCACCGAAGGGGCTACGTGAGTCATCGCTATTACCTCCCAGCCCCTTCGATATCCGCACTACCCGTCATCGTTAGGAAGGCATCCTCCAAAGTGTGGCTTTGAATTGTTGCACTAGCAATGGGGGATCCTTCAGTCACAATTGAAGTAATAATTTGGGACGACAGCTCCCTGTCTTGGTATCGCAATCGAATTTTTCCGTCATCAAGGATTGAGTAAGGGATACCTCGCCGGTCTAATACTTGCTCCACTTCGGAAGAATTCAGAGCATCAATCACAAGAGAAGGAGCACCGATTAGACTGCTAAGCTCCCCCTCATAACGCAAAGAACCTTCATGGATAATGCCTACGACATCAGCAACTTGTTCAATTTCGGAGAGGATGTGACTAGAGACGACTACGGTTTTTCCCATTTCTCTGGAAAATCGCAAAATTAACTCACGAATTTCTCTAATTCCATCTGGGTCTAGGCCGTTAGTAGGTTCGTCGAGCAATAAGATGTCGGGGTCACCAACCAAGGCTAGCGCGATTCCCAGTCTTTGCTTCATGCCCAGAGAGTATTCTCCGGCTTTTCGTTTTCCGTGATTAGAGAGACCTACCATCTCAAGAATGTGACTAGTGTTTGTTTTGACCCCCCTGAGCTTGCCAAGGTAGGAGATATTTTCCGCCCCAGTTAAATTAGGATAAAATGATGGCTCTTCGATCAGGCTCCCGATATGAGAGAGATAGCTTGTGTCCCCGCCAGCCACCGGCCTTCCTTCAAGCTCAACAGTGCCAGTATCAGGCCTCAAAAGACCCAAAATGATTTTCATCACCGTGGATTTTCCCGCTCCATTTCGGCCCAGGAAGCCGTAGACTTTACTAGTAGGAACGGTGATTGAAAGATCTTTGATTACTTCAGTCTTTCCGAGTATTTGAGTCACGTGGTTTAAGTGGAGTTTTGTTCCCCTGTCCATTTTCCCTCTTTCTTTAAGAACTTCGAAGCGGCCGTACTGGCCTCGGAGCTCATTGTTCAATGAACGGGAGTAGAAATCCATCATAAGGAGACTTTTGTCCCCTACAGGGGACAATCCTAAAGCTGACGACGTAGAGTTAAACTGACTAGGAATTTCGCTTGAAGAAACTAAATCAATCTGCCATTGTGGACGTTAACTACCCCCCTACCGCTCCTCGAAATTTTTTGGACAAGATAGCTGAAGCGTGGCAATCTTCCCCCTCAGCTCCATTACTAGGGGCACTTCTGAGTGCGTCGATACAATTTGCAGTCTCGCTGTCCTTCCACGTAAATAGTCTTTTCGAGCCTGACTACCTGTGGTGGATATGGGTGTCGTCGCAGTCGATTGTGTTACTTTTCAGGCGGCGAGCGCCGTTCCTTATTCTCATTATTCAATGCATCTTTATGGTTTCTGCGGAAGTTTTTTATTCTGCAGGCGCTTTTTGCCTTATTCCACTACTCATATCCGTCCATAGCACAAGTTCTCGCTCTACCGCTTGGAAAATCGGGGTAGGACTCCTAATGGCCCTAGCGGCCGACTTCCCCGCTTCATGGAAAATGTTTCCTACTTACGGAATCAGCGCCTTCCTACCAGCTTTCTTCTATGTGGGAACAATCTCCACCATTTCTTTGGGGGCGAGATTTCGAAAGCTATCGTTAGCTCGCCAAGATGACGTTTTCGCAGCTGAGCATCATGCTAGATTGTCCGAAAACAAAAGGCTTCAGGCAGAACGTTCTACCCGTATTGCCACTGGTCTTCACGACAGCGTGGGACATAGTCTGACTGCTATAGCAGCGCTAAGCGAAGGTGTCAAAGGTCAGTTAGGCCGTCCTGATCTAGAAGAAGCTTTGGAAATGATTGATGAATTGGCGCGTGACGCTCTTGCAGATACGCGTCGGACTGTTTATGAGATAAACCAAGAGGAAGTACCCCCCGATCTAGCAACCTTAACCGAGGAGGGACAACACACATGGAATGATTTGGCTTCCCTCATAGAAGTAACTCGGAAAACTGGGATATCTGTTGCATTTCTAGAAAACGGTAAACGCACAGAGAACCAGTGTATCCAGGAACTGTGTTTTCAAGTCATAAGGGAATGCACGACTAACACGATTCGACATGCACAAGAAGCAAGCCAAATTACCGTTTCGTTAGATTTTTCTCCACATTCGGTTCGTATTCATTTTTCCGATAATGGAAAACTACAGACCTCTGTAGTGAAACCCGGAAATGGAATCCTAGGAATGCGTAGACGTCTAGAAAAGGTAGGAGGAAGCTTAACCGCGAGCTCTACACGTAGGGGATGGAAAGTGGACGCGATAATCCCTATTTACCCAGGTTCAAGGGAAGGAAACACCAGTGCAGAACGATATAAATAATGACTCTTCAATTAGAGTAATGATCGTGGACGACCAAAAGGCCGCTCGGTTCGGACTTTCCTTGCTCGTAAAAAAGGCAGCCGATATGCATGTAATGGTGTCCGCAACCAACGGTCAAGAAGCGATTGAAGTACTTTCCCGAATGAAGGAAGCCAATGATCTCCTCCCCCAAGTCATATTAATGGATATCCGCATGCCTTTTCTGAATGGAATCGAAGCAACAGAACGGATAATTGCTTCGTTTGACAAGATAAAAATATTAATAATGACTACATATGATCAGGATGATTACGCTCTTAGTGCTCTCGATGCGGGAGCCTCCGGATATCTACTTAAGGATGCCCGTTCACGTGATTTACAGAATGCTATTCGATCTGTATACGGGGGAGACGCAGTCCTTACTCCTCGGATAACGGCCACCCTTCTTCAAGAGCGCAGACCAGTAAAAGCTTCGACAAAGCGTCAACGAGACGCCCAAAACTCCATAGCATCACTGTCTCCGCGCGAAAAAGAAGTTGCAGAGTTAATCTCCCAAGGACTCAATAACAAGGAAATAGCGGAAAAGCTTGTAATACAGCGGGACAGTGTGAAAAAGACCGTTTCACGAATACTCTCCAGATTAGAGATGCGGGATCGTGTGCAGATAGCGATACTATGGAACGAAGCACACGCGCAATAATGGACTATCGCTTCATAAAATTCGCCCCCTGAATAATGACCGCTAGCGTTTGAGCGTATGCGAAAATGACTCCCCCTCGGAGATCCTTGGGCGCGCAGCTGAGGAACCCTTGATGCCTCACCTCGAGGAAACCGATACAAACACAAAATAGCCGCTACTCCGTGTCTGCGGATAGTGTATCAACGTGAGGCGGATTCTGTCGGGTATTTTCACCGGCAGCACGTTGTCACAGTGTCGCCTGAACTGGATAAAATTAACTATCTATATAGCGACTTGTTTTATGCTCTGCCGTCATGGGGTTGCGTCCATCAGTGTGGTGTATCTTTAGCCTGCGGTATGCCTCGTGCCAATGCGCATAAAGACGACCATCGCGGGTACTGAAGTGCCTTGGGTTTTTGCTCCTAGGTATTTGCTTTGATTTCTATTTTCCTGTGGCGGGTTCTAATTCCAAAATCCGGTTTCGACCTCGCCCCACCTGCGGAAACGCTAAGAAAGAGGACTGTTTCTGCCATTGCTGCGGCGCATCGCTTATTCCGACTGTCGCCCTGCATTCTCCGCCCACACACGCACGCCCACAGAAGCGGCAGTCATAACAATCATGAGGACGACTGCTAAACCGAGCCCGATGACGTCTGTCACCCACAAAATAAATAATGCTAAAGAGACAACAGCTAAAGCGAGTAAAACTCCAGTTTTTATCTTCTGTGTTCTATCCATAGCGCCATTATTCAATAATAAAACCCCACCATGTGAGGGATTTCCTCTTCTTGCAGAAGATTTCTTCGCTCCGAAACGTCTTCGCAGTATGGCATGGCTACTCAACGCACGTACTAAAGAGCGGTCGAATTCCAGCTTTAGACTAGCTCTTATTGCTTGATTGAACCGTGAATATGCAGTTAAAAACACTGCAATAGTCAATCTCTGCTCGGCTATACCAAGCATGTTGCCCCTCAATGTTCCCTAATCTCTGTCTTCACCTAGATGAAGCGCGTCGGCAATCATTACCCTTAAAGAGTGATTACGAACGAACTTCGAAATTTGCTAGCCAAAGCAACTACTCACGCACGGCGCTTTCAGGACGGAGGAGATCACACTGTAGCCGCAACACTCCTCACCAAATCAGGAAAACACGTACTCGGTTTGAACGCGCACCACTTCCTCGGTGGTCCTTGCGGGGAAGTCTCGGCTTTAGCTAACCATGCTGCTAGTTATCCAGAGGACCCAATCCAAGCAGTAGTCGCCGTATACG
>OJLE01000064.1_pt1 | contig 72556 bp, 66 predicted proteins | sample 1596801 | NCBI WGS metagenome assembly OJLE01 (sample SAMEA3904669, study PRJEB24821) | metagenome | biome: Builtin; feature: hospital; material: surface | place: USA | collected 2013-06-01 | reverse complement strand
AGGCGGAGTTAACGGAGGCGACTCACTTGTTACAGAAGTTCCAGAGTATAGCGGTGTTCTCTCCACATTAGGTGATTCTCCAGCTCCTACAGTCGCTAAACCAGAGTTTACAGGTGGCGTGAATGGGGGCTACTCACTTGTTACAGAAGTTCCAGAGTATAGCGGTGTTCTATCCACATTAGGTAATTCTCCAGCTCCTACAGTCGTTAAGCCAGAGTTTAAAGGTGGCGTGAATGGAGGCGACTCACTTGTTACAGAAGTTCCAGAGTATAGTGGTATTATATCCACATTAGGAGATTCTCCAGCTCCTACAGTCGCTAAGCCAGAGTTTACAGGTGGCGTGAATGGAGGCGACTCACTTGTTGCAGAAGTTCCAGAGTACAGCGGTTTCCTATCCACATTAGGTAATTCTCCAGCTCCTACAGTCGCTAAGCCAGAGTTTAAAGGTGGCGTGAATGGTGCAGATGCTGATGTCCACCACCTTCCAGCTTTCACAGATGGCGTGAATGGAGGTGAATCTCCGATACTAGAAATCCCAGAATATATGGGTCCATTATCAACCTCAGGAGAAGGAAGTTCAGTAGTGAAATCTACTGATAAACAAGTAAATAATAAAAACACTAAAGATGAATCAGAAACGAAGCACGTTGTCTCAGGAATTGCTAGTTCGCAACGTATTTTAAAAAATGCAACAGGAAGTGTTCAAATTCAAGCTTCAGAAGAAGTATTGAAAAATGTGATAGGTGTTCAAATTCAAGAAGTTCAAGTTAGTGATTTAAGTTCATTAAACTATAAAGCATTTGATATCAAATTGAAGGATGTAAACGTCAGATATGTTAAACCTGAAGGAAAAGTCCTTGTTACTTTTGCTACAGATCAGTCCGTTGAGAATGTTTATGCTGTAGATCCAGAAGGAAAACTACACACTATTGAATTCGAACAAAAAGATGGAAAGATTATTTTTGAGACTAATAATTCTAGTATTTATGCGATGACTTTCCGACACTCCATTGACAATCCACTATTTAAAAATCCTACAGAAGATAACAAGGCTGAGGAAGTTTCACTGTCGCCTAAATTGTTATCAACAAATGAAAACTCTGAATCTAATCGATTAGAGAATAAAGTAAGTAATAACGAACAGTCTATGTTACCAAATACAGGTGAGTCTGCCTCATCACTAACAATCTTATTTGGTTTTGTAGGAGTGTTCCTTGGAGCAATGATTTCCTATAAACAAAAAGACAGTTAACTTTGTCTGAAATCTCACTTTGAACTTCTATGTTAATCTAAAATAAACCAGTCTGGAATCTAATAAGATAGTTAGAATTCTAGGCTGGTTTTATAGATATAAATTGAAATAGAGAGGTAAATAAAAATAATACTCAATTAAAATCAAAAAGCAAACTAGGAAGCTGACTGCAGACTGCACTTGAGTACGGTAAGGCGACGCTGACGCGTTTTAAATTAGTATAATAGATGTGAATTATTTTCTCTGCTGAAACTACTTTCAAGATACGCTGTTCTATAAAATACTTTTGAAACTGAAATCTATTCTATGACAACTTATTGAAAGCGCTTTAAAAATAGTATATAATTGTCTCATAAGAAAAAAGGAAAAGGAGGAAAGAGGATGCCACAGATTACTAAAGAAGCCTTGATTGCACAAATCAAAGATGGAATCATCGTTTCTTGCCAGGCCCTTCCTCACGAACCGCTTTATACAGAAGCGGGAGGAGTCATTCCCTTGCTGGTCAAAGCGGCTGAGCAAGGTGGAGCAGTCGGTATCCGAGCAAATAGTGTTCGTGATATCAAAGAAATAAAGGAGGTTACAAAACTTCCGATTATCGGGATTATCAAACGAGATTATCCACCTCAAGAACCCTTCATCACTGCTACTATGAAAGAAGTTGATGAACTAGCAGAACTAGATATTGAAGTGATTGCTCTAGACTGTACTAAACGTGAACGTTATGATGGCTTGGAGATTCAGGAATTCATTCGTCAGGTTAAAGAAAAATATCCTAACCAGCTCTTGATGGCTGATACAAGTACTTTCGAAGAAGGACTAGCAGCAGTAGAAGCAGGAATTGACTTTGTCGGAACAACCTTATCAGGCTATACATCTTACAGTCCAAAAGTGGACGGACCAGATTTTGAATTGATCAAAAAACTCTGTGATGCCGGCGTGGATGTCATTGCAGAAGGAAAAATCCATACACCAGAACAAGCCAAACAAATCCTTGGATATGGAGTGAGAGGTATCGTTGTTGGTGGCGCCATTACTAGACCAAAAGAGATTACAGAACGCTTTGTTGCTGGTCTTAAATAACACAATCTCAAAGCAGAGGAGAGTGGTGGATGCGTCGGATAAAATGAAAACGTATACAAATAAAAACTTGCTCATTATCCAATATGGATACGCTTATCAATTAGGAGAATACAAATGAAATTTAGAAAACTAGCTTGTACAGTACTTGCGGGTGCTGCTATTCTTGGCCTTGCTGCATGTGGAAATTCTGGTGGAAGTAAAGATGCTGGAAAATCTGGTGGAGATAGCGGAAAAACAGAAATCACTTGGTGGGCATTCCCAGTCTTCACTCAAGAAAAAACTGGTGACGGTGTTGGAACATATGAAAAATCTATCATCGAAGCCTTTGAAAAAGCAAACCCAGATGTAAAAGTGAAATTGGAAACAATCGACTTTAAGTCAGGTCCAGAAAAGATCACTACAGCTATCGAAGCAGGTACAGCTCCAGACGTACTTTTTGACGCACCAGGACGTATCATCCAATATGGTAAAAATGGTAAATTGGCTGACTTGAATGACCTCTTCACAGATGACTTTGTTAAAGATGTCAACAATGAAAACATTGTAAAAGCAAGTAAAGCTGGTGATAAAGCTTACATGTATCCAATCAGTTCTGCACCATTCTACATGGCGATGAACAAGAAAATGTTGGAAGATGCAGGAGTTGCTAACCTTGTAAAAGAAGGTTGGACAACAGACGACTTTGAAAAAGTATTGAAAGCGCTTAAAGATAAAGGGTATACACCAGGTTCATTGTTCAGTTCTGGTCAAGGGGGAGACCAAGGAACACGTGCCTTCATCTCTAATCTTTATGGAGCTTCTGTAACAGATAAAGATGTAACAAAATATACAACTGATGATCCTAAATTCGTCAAAGGTCTTGAAAAAGCAGCTAGCTGGATCAAAGACGGTTTGTTGAACAATGGTTCACAATTTGACGGTGGGGCAGATATCCAAAACTTTGCGAATGGTCAAACATCTTACACAATCCTTTGGGCGCCAGCTCAAAACGGTATCCAAGCTAAACTCTTGGAAGCAAGTAAAGTAGAAGTGCTAGAAGTACCATTCCCATCAGATTCAGGTAAACCAGCTCTTGAATACCTTGTAAACGGATTTGCAGTATTCAACAACAAGGACGACAAGAAAGTTGCAGCATCTAAGAAATTCGTTCAATTCATCGCGGATGACAAAGAATGGGGTCCAAAAGATGTTGTTCGTACAGGTGCCTTCCCAGTTCGTACATCATTTGGTAAACTCTATGATGACAAACGTATGGAAACAATCGGTGCTTGGACTAAGTACTACTCACCATACTACAATACAATTGATGGTTTTGCAGAAATGAGAACTCTATGGTTCCCAATGTTGCAATCAGTTTCAAATGGCGATCAAAAACCAGCTGATGCTTTGAAAGCTTTCACTGAAAAAGCTAACGAAACTATCAAAAAAGCTACAAAACAATAAGCACTGAATCAGATTGACTCCTCCCTTTTCCCTGTGCATAATCTATGTAAGAAAAGGGAGGATTTTATTTGAAATATCAGGAACTGTCACGAAATTAAAATGAAGTTCTTACATAAGAGAATCTTAAAAAATTTCATTTTGATTTTAAAACAGTTCAAGAAAATCCAAAATATTCTATTTGTGAAAGAGAGGTGCCGACTGTGAAAGTCAATAAAATTCGTATGCGGGAAACAGTGATTTCCTACGCTTTCTTAGCACCAGTATTATTCTTCTTTGTCATCTTTGTATTGGTTCCTATGATTATGGGATTCATTACAAGTTTCTTTAACTATTCAATGACTAAATTTGAGTTTGTGGGTTTGGACAACTACATTCGTATGTTTAAAGACCCTGTCTTTATGAAGTCTTTGATTAACACAGTTATTTTGGTTGTTGGATCTGTACCGATTGTTGTTCTCTTTTCGCTCTTTGTGGCGTCGCAAACCTACCATCAAAATGCTATTGCCAGATCTTTCTACCGTTTCGTCTTCTTCCTTCCTGTTGTAACAGGTAGTGTTGCCGTAACAGTTGTTTGGAAATGGATTTATGATCCACTATCAGGGATTCTAAACTTTGTCCTTAAATCAAGTCATATCATCAGCCAGAATATTTCTTGGTTGGGAGATAAACACTGGGCATTACTGGCAATTATGATTATCCTCTTGACAACTTCAGTTGGTCAACCAATCATCCTATACATAGCTGCTATGGGTAATATTGATAATTCACTGGTTGAAGCGGCTCGTGTAGACGGTGCAACTGAATTTCAAGTTTTCTGGAAGATTAAATGGCCAAGCCTTCTTCCAACAACTCTTTATATCGCAATCATCACAACAATCAACTCATTCCAAGTTTTCGCCTTGATTCAGCTTTTGACTTCAGGTGGTCCAAACTACTCAACAAGTACCTTGATGTACTACCTGTACGAAAAAGCCTTCCAATTGACAGAATACGGCTATGCCAACACAATTGGTGTCTTCTTGGCAGTCATGATTGCGATCGTAAGCTTTGTTCAATTTAAAGCACTCGGAAACGACGTAGAATACTAAAGAAAGGAGACAGCTATGCAATCTACACAAAAGAAACCTTTAACAGCTTTCACTGTTATTTCAACTATTATCTTGCTCTTGTTGACCGTGCTGTTTATCTTTCCATTCTACTGGATTTTGACAGGTGCCTTCAAGTCACAACCTGATACCATTATGATTCCGCCACAATGGTTCCCTAAAATGCCAACCATGGAAAACTTCCAACAACTCATGGTGCAAAACCCTGCTATGCAGTGGATGTGGAACTCTGTGTTTATCTCATTGGTAACCATGTTCTTAGTCTGTGCGACCTCATCTCTAGCAGGTTATGTATTGGCTAAAAAACGTTTCTATGGTCAGCGTATTCTCTTTGCTATCTTCATCGCTGCCATGGCACTTCCAAAACAAGTTGTCCTTGTACCATTGGTACGTATCGTCAACTTCATGGGAATTCACGATACTCTCTGGGCAGTTATCTTGCCTTTGATTGGATGGCCATTTGGGGTCTTCCTCATGAAACAGTTCAGTGAGAATATTCCTACAGAGTTGCTTGAATCAGCTAAAATCGATGGTTGTGGTGAGATTCGTACCTTCTGGAGCGTAGCCTTCCCAATTGTGAAACCAGGATTTGCAGCCCTTGCAATCTTTACCTTCATCAATACATGGAACGACTACTTCATGCAGCTGGTAATGTTGACTTCACGTAATAATTTGACCATTTCACTCGGTGTTGCGACTATGCAGGCTGAAATGGCAACCAACTATGGTTTGATCATGGCAGGTGCAGCTCTTGCTGCTGTGCCAATCGTAACAGTCTTCTTAGTATTCCAAAAATCCTTCACTCAGGGTATTACTATGGGAGCTGTTAAAGGATAAGAAACGATTTCTTTTACCGTATCAATTTGCTATTGCTAGCATGATCTAAAAACCTCCGACAGTGAATGACACTGTTGGAGGTGTTAGTTTTAATCGCTTAATGACGATTTTTAAAGGAGAAAATAATGATTTTTGACGATTTAAAAAATATTAGCTTTTATAAAGGGATTCATCCAAATCTTGACAAAGCAATTGATTATCTTTATGAACATCGTAAAGATTCGTTCGAATTAGGAAAATATGATATTGATGGGGATAAGGTCTTTCTAGTTGTTCAAGAAAATGTCCTAAATAAAGTTGAAAATGATCAATTTGAACATCACAAGAACTATGCTGACTTGCATTTGTTGGTAGAAGGCCATGAATATTCTAGCTACGGTTCACGTATCAAAGATGAAGCAGTAGCATTTGACGAAACAAGTGATATTGGTTTTGTCCATTGTCATGAAAAATACCCACTCTTGTTGGGTTATCACAATTTTGCAATTTTCTTCCCAGGTGAACCACATCAACCAAATGGTTATGCAGGTATGGAAGATCAAGTTCGCAAGTATTTGTTTAAAATTTTAATTGATTAGAATGATCAGCAGAGATAGCTGGTGACTATCTTATACTCTTCGAAAATCAAATTCAAACCGCGTCAGCTTCGCCTTGGAATATATATGTGACTGACTTCGTCAGTCTTATCTACAACCTCAAAGCAGTGCTTTGAGCAACCCGCGGCTAGCTTTCTAGTTTGCTCTTTGATTTTCATTGAGTATTATTGAACACTTTTGAAAATTGAGTTTAAAAGTTGAATCTTATCAATTGATATAAATTAAATTATAGGGGGAGCAAACATGTCACAAAAAGGAAGAAGTCTCATCAAGGCTGCATTTGATACAGATAATTTTCTAATGCGAATTAGTGAGAAGGTTTTAGATATTGTAACAGTCAATCTTCTCTTTGTAGTAACTTGTTTACCAGTTGTAACGATTGGAGTAGCCAAAATTAGTCTCTATCAGACAATGTTTGAAATCAAGCAAAGTAGACGTGTTCCAGTTTTTAGAACCTATCTAAGAGTTTTTAGGCAAAATCTGAAACTAGGTTTCCAGTTGGGGATGTTAGAATTAGGAATTGTATTTCTAGCTCTTTCAGATCTCTATCTTTTCTGGGGTCAAACAGCTCTGCCCTTCCAATTGGTGAAAGCCATTTGTTTAGGTATTCTGATTTTCCTTACCATTGTGATGTTGGCTAGTTACCCTATCGCGGCACGTTATGACCTATCTTGGAAAGAAACTCTTCAAAAAGGATTGATGTTGGCTAGTTTTAATGCTCCTTGGTTTATCTTGATGATCGTAATTATCTTTTTGATTTTGATGATTCTATATCTATCAGCCTTCACCCTTCTATTGGGAGGATCAGCTTTTATTCTCTTTGGTTTTGGACTTCTTGCTTTTTTACAAGTAGGAGTAATGGAAAAGCTATTTGCTAAGTATGAGTAAGGGTTGCAATTATTTCTGAAACTACTTTCAAACGCTCCAAACGCTCTTCTATAAGCGAGAAACTAAAATCTAAGTGACTACAAGATATTGAAAGCCTTTTCAGTAAAGTGTATACTAAAGAAGTAAAGAAAGAATCTGCTTTAGCAGAAAATAAAAATAATAGGAGAAAATCTATGTCAGATTTAAAAAAATACGAAGGTGTCATTCCAGCCTTTTACGCATGTTATGATGATCAAGGAGAAGTAAGTCCAGAGCGTACACGTGCCTTGGTTCAATACTTCATTGATAAAGGTGTTCAAGGTCTCTATGTCAATGGATCTTCTGGTGAATGTATTTACCAAAGCGTTGAAGACCGCAAGTTGATTTTGGAAGAAGTAATGGCAGTTGCCAAAGGTAAATTAACTATTATTGCCCATGTTGCTTGCAACAATACTAAAGATAGTATGGAACTAGCTCGTCATGCAGAAAGCTTGGGTGTAGATGCCATTGCAACGATTCCACCAATTTACTTCCGCTTGCCAGAATACTCCATTGCCAAATACTGGAACGATATTAGTTCTGCAGCTCCAAATACAGACTATGTGATCTACAACATTCCTCAATTGGCAGGGGTTGCTTTGACTCCAAGTCTTTATACTGAAATGTTGAAGAATCCTCGTGTTATCGGTGTGAAGAACTCTTCTATGCCAGTTCAAGATATCCAAACTTTTGTTAGCCTTGGGGGAGAAGACCACATCGTCTTTAACGGTCCAGATGAGCAGTTCCTAGGAGGACGCCTCATGGGTGCTAAGGCTGGTATCGGTGGTACTTACGGTGCTATGCCAGAACTCTTCTTGAAACTTAACCAATTGATTGCGGATAAAGACTTGGAAACAGCGCGTGAATTACAATACGCTATCAACGCTATCATTGGTAAACTCACTTCTGCACATGGAAATATGTATGGTGTCATTAAAGAAGTCTTGAAGATCAATGAAGGACTTAATATTGGATCTGTTCGTTCACCTTTGACACCAGTGACTGAAGAAGATCGTCCAGTTGTGGAAGCAGCTGCAGCCTTGATTCGTGAAACCAAGGAGCGCTTCCTCTAATCTATAAGGAGGTATTTATGACACACTACGTTGCAATTGATATCGGTGGAACCAACATCAAATATGGCTTGATCGACCAAGAAGGCCAACTTGTTGAATCGCATGAAATGCCAACAGAAGCGCATCAGGGTGGACCTCATATCTTACAAAAGACCAAAGATATTGTAGCCAGCTATTTAGAAAAAGGCCCAGTAGCAGGTGTTGCCATTTCTTCTGCTGGGATGGTGGATCCAGACAAGGGTGAAATCTTCTATGCTGGTCCTCAAATCCCTAACTATGCAGGTACCCAGTTCAAAAAGGAAATCGAGACTAGCTTTACTATTCCTTGTGAGATTGAAAATGATGTCAACTGTGCAGGTCTAGCTGAGGCAGTATCTGGTTCAGGTAAGGGAGCGAGTGTCACTCTTTGCTTGACTATTGGAACCGGTATCGGTGGTTGTTTGATTATGGATGGGAAAGTTTTCCATGGATTTAGCAATTCAGCCTGTGAAGTTGGTTATATGCATATGCAGGATGGAGCGTTCCAAGATTTGGCTTCTACAACAGCCTTGGTTGAGTATGTAGCAGCAGGTCATGGAGATCCAGTTGACCAGTGGAATGGTCGACGTATTTTTAAGGAAGCTACTGAAGGAAACAAAATCTGCATGGAAGGCATTGACCGCATGGTAGATTACCTTGGGAAAGGTCTGGCAAATATTTGCTACGTTGCCAATCCAGAAGTGGTCATTCTCGGTGGTGGTATCATGGGGCAAGAGGCTATCCTCAAACCTAAGATCCGTACAGCCTTGAAAGAGGCTTTGGTACCAAGTTTAGCAGAAAAAACACGATTAGAATTTGCTCATCACCAAAATACAGCAGGAATGTTGGGTGCTTATTATCATTTCAAGACAAAACAATCCTAGTTTGGCTCAGCCAAACTAGGATTTTCTAATCAAGTTCCCTTGACTTTCTTTATAATCGTGAGATAATAAATAAAATATATAAAGGGGTTATATAAAATGTCTATAGCGAATTCAAATAAAATTGTGACCTTCCAAGCTAATAGAGAATTGGTAAATGATGCCATGAAAGTGTTAAAAGAACAAAATCTCTCTCTTTCATCGGCACTTAGATTATTTTTAAAGAATGTTGCCGTAACAAATGAAGTAGATTTACTGAGTGAAGAGGAATTAGAGAAGGAGTATTTGTTTAGACAATTACAAGCAGAAGTTCAAGAAAGTTATGCCAAGATTGAGGCTGGAAATTACTTGACAGATGAGGATGTCGTGACACGCTATGGATTATAAAAAATATAGGATTTTGTATTCTCCTAGAGTGATTGATAGTCTGGATAAAATATATCAGTATATAGCAGAGGAAATCGGTTCTGTAGAGGCTGCGAGACGAAAAGTGGCGAGTATCAGAAAAGATATTAATCGGCTAGAAATTTTCCCCCAAGCTGGATTTGATGCCGATGAAAAATTTGGTAAGAAATTAGATCCTCACTACCAAACGCGAGGATTAACCTTGAGTAAGGATTACATCGTATTATATACAATTGTTGAGGATACCGTCAGACTTGCTTATTTACTCCCTTCAAAAAGTGATTACATGAAATTATTCAAGACTAAGTCAAGATACGACTGATTCATAATCTTGAAGAGGTATGTTTGGTGATGAATAAAAATCCTAGTTTGGCTCAGCCAAACTAGGATTTTCTTACACGTTTTTGTCTACGATAGCCGTTGAGTTTTTTATTTTCCCAGTAGCTATTAAAGATTTTTTCTTTGTTTTCACGATTGATTTCCAAAAAGTAGGCATAAATCAAATCGATAAAGAAGAGCATAGGAAGTTGAGCGGATATTCGTTGGATGTAGGAGGGTTGGCTGTGGGTGGCTACAAGAACAGTCTCTGTGTAGGGCTGACTATCTTTATTGGGTATACTTGTAAAGAGAACAGTTTTTGCGCCCATATCTCTGGCATCCAACAGGCTATCCAAAATAGAAGGCGTTGTGCCAGAGAGTGAAAAACCGAGCACTAGACAATTTTCATCCATAATGCTGGTTGTCCAGGCAAAGCCGTCTTGATCTGTCAAAGCCTCACAGACCACTCCCAGACGCATGAAGCGCAATTTCATTTCACGGGCGACAAGGCCAGAACTCCCTGTTCCGAAGAAGTAGACGCGCTCAGCATCTTCTATTAGCTGGGCAATTCGTTCTAGTTGGACTTCGTCAATCAAGTCTTGTGTTTGTTCCCTCATATTACTATAGCTTCTGAGGACTCGTTTGGTTAAAGGACTATGTTTGTGAGAATGAGTGTCCTGTTTTTTTGAGTGATGTTGGTATTGGAAAATAAATTCTCGGTAGCCAGTAAAGCCACACTTTTTAGCAAAGCGAGTTAGAGCAGCCTGAGAGATATGTAATTTTTGAGTGACCTGTTGAGAAGATAAATCATCTGTAATCGTTTCTGCTTGTAAAAAATAGCGAGCGATTTCTTGCTCTAGGTCTGTCATTTCTTCAAAATGTGAATCAATGACAGTTGCGATATCTGGTTTGTCCATAGGGAAGGCTCCTTTATACGAGTCATATTGGAAAAAGGCTAATCTTACATTCATTATAACACATAATATAGGGATGACTAAGTAAAAACGTATTATCTATTGAAAAAGAAAAAAGCTTCTTTCTTTTCTACAATTTTATTCTCAAATTATGGTAAAATGGAGAGTAAGATTTTTATTAGAAATGAGACAGATTTGTATGAGAAAATTTAATAGCCATTCGATTCCGATTCGGCTTAATTTATTGTTTTCAATTGTCATTTTACTTTTTCTGACTATTATTGGTCGTTTGTTGTATATGCAGGTTCTGAACAAGGATTTTTACGAAAAAAAGCTAGCCTCAGCTAGTCAGACCAAGGTCACAACCAGTTCTGCCCGTGGGGAAATCTATGATGCTAGTGGAAAACCTTTGGTAGAAAATACGTTAAAGCAGGTTGTTTCCTTTACGCGTAGTAATAAAATGACGGCTAAAGATCTGAAAGAAATCGCTAGTCAGTTGCTGGGATATGTGAGCATCAGTTCGCCAAATTTGACAGAACGTCAGCTAGCAGATTACTATTTAGCTGATCCTGAAATCTATAAAAAAACAGTGGAGGCTCTCCCAAGTGAGAAGCGCTTGGATTCAGATGGCAATCGTTTGTCCGAATCAGAACTGTATAAAAATGCGGTCGATAGTGTCCAAACGAGTCAACTAAACTATACAGAGGATGAAAAGAAAGAAATCTATCTTTTTAGTCAGTTAAATGCCGTTGGAAACTTTGCGACAGGAACCATTGTGACAGATGCCTTGACAGATACCCAGATTGCTCTGATTGCCTCTGCTTCGAAACAATTACCCGGCGTCAGTATCTCAACTTCGTGGGATCGAAAAGTTCTAGAGACTTCCCTTTCTTCTATAGTAGGTAGTGTATCGAGTGAAAAAGCTGGTCTCCCAGCAGAAGAAGCAGATGCTTATCTTAAAAAAGGTTACTCTCTAAATGACCGTGTTGGGACTTCTTACCTAGAAAAGCAATACGAGGAAACCTTGCAAGGTAAACGCTCGGTGAAGGAAATTCATCTAGACAAGTACGGTAATATGGAAAGTGTCGAAAATATCGAAGATGGTACCAAAGGGAATAATATTAAACTGACCATTGATTTGGCCTTTCAAGATAGCGTGGATGCCTTGCTGAAAAGTTATTTCAATTCAGAGTTGGGAAATGGTGGAGCCAAGTATTCTGAAGGTGTCTATGCAGTCGCCCTTAACCCAAAAACAGGTGCTGTTTTGTCTATGTCAGGGATTAAACAGGACTTGAAAACGGGAGAGTTGACGCCTGATTCCTTGGGAACGGTAACCAATGTCTTTGTTCCAGGTTCGGTTGTCAAGGCGGCGACCATCAGCTCAGGTTGGGAAAATGGAGTCTTGTCAGGAAACCAGACCTTGACAGACCAGTCCATTGTCTTCCAAGGTTCAGCTCCAATTAATTCTTGGTATACTGCCTTTTCTGTGCCAATGCCGATTACAGCGGTTCAGGCTCTAGAGTATTCATCCAATGCTTATATGGTCCAAACAGCCTTAGGTCTTATGGGGCAAACCTATCAACCAAATATGTTTGTCGGAACCAGCAATCTAGAGTCTGCTATGGGGAAATTGCGTTCAACCTTTGGCGAATATGGCTTGGGGTCTGCGACCGGGATTGACCTACCATATGAATCTACTGGATTTATTCCCAAAGAGTATAACTTTGCCAATTTCATCACCAATGCCTTTGGGCAGTTTGATAACTATACGCCGATGCAGTTGGCTCAGTATGTAGCAACTATTGCAAATGATGGTGTTCGTGTGGCTCCTCGTATTGTTGAAGGCATTTATGGAAATAATGATAAGGGAGGACTGGGCGACTTGATTCAGCAACTGCAACCGACAGAGATGAATAAGGTCAATATATCCGACTCCGATATGAGTGTCTTGCACCAAGGTTTTTATCAGGTTGCCCATGGGACTAGTGGATTGACAACTGGACGTGCCTTTTCAAATGGTGCCTTGGTATCCATTAGCGGAAAAACGGGTACAGCCGAAAGCTATGTGGCAGATGGTCAGCAAGCAACCAATACCAATGCGGTAGCCTATGCCCCATCTGATAATCCCCAAATCGCTGTTGCAGTAGTCTTTCCTCATAATACCAATCTAACAAATGGTGTAGGACCTTCCATTGCGCGTGACATTATCAATCTGTATCAAAAATACCATCCGATGAACTAGAAAGGAAATTATGCTTTATCCAACACCCATTGCCAAGCTGATTGACAGTTATTCTAAGTTACCAGGTATCGGGATTAAGACGGCTACGCGTCTGGCCTTTTATACGATTGGGATGTCTGATGATGATGTCAATGAATTTGCAAAAAATCTCCTTTCTGCTAAGAGAGAACTGACCTACTGTTCTATTTGTGGACGTTTGACAGACGACGATCCTTGTTCTATCTGTACCGATCCAACTCGTGACCAGACAACGATTTTGGTGCTAGAGGATAGTCGGGATGTGGCGGCCATGGAAAATATCCAAGAATACCATGGACTCTATCATGTCCTGCATGGCCTTATTTCTCCTATGAATGGTATCAGTCCAGACGATATCAATCTCAAGAGCCTTATGACTCGTCTGATGGATAGTGAAGTTTCAGAGGTCATCGTAGCAACCAATGCCACAGCAGATGGGGAAGCGACTTCCATGTATCTTTCCCGCTTACTCAAGCCAGCTGGGATTAAGGTTACGCGTCTGGCACGAGGCCTTGCTGTGGGAGCAGATATCGAGTATGCGGACGAAGTGACCCTCTTGCGAGCGATTGAAAATCGGACAGAGTTGTAAGTATAGGCAAATTTACGAACTTCATCCATTTATAAAAAAATCAAAGAGGCTGAAAATCGTTCCTATCGGCCTCTTTTTGTATAGTGTGATGAGTAGAATCAGGTTCAAGTTTTAAAAAACCAAGCAAATATGATATACTAAAGAGCGAGTATTCTAGTAGAATTAGGACAAATAATATGAAACAAACGATTATTCTTTTATATGGTGGGCGTAGTGCAGAGCGTGAAGTCTCTGTTCTTTCAGCTGAAAGTGTCATGCGCGCGGTCAACTACGATCGTTTCACAGTCAAGACTTTCTTTATCAGTCAGTCAGGTGACTTTATAAAAACGCAAGAATTTAGTCAGACTCCAGGTCAAGAGGACCGTCTCATGACCAATGAAACTATTGATTGGGATAAGAAAGTTGCTCCAAGTGCTATCTACGAAGAAGGTGCAGTGGTCTTTCCAGTTCTTCACGGTCCGATGGGAGAAGATGGCTCTGTTCAAGGCTTCCTCGAAGTTTTGAAAATGCCGTATGTAGGCTGCAATATCTTGTCCTCAAGTCTTGCCATGGATAAAATCACGACCAAGCGTGTTTTAGAATCTGCTGGCATTGCCCAAGTTCCTTATGTGGCTATCGTTGAAGGGGATGATGTGATTGCTAAAATCGCTGAAGTGGAAGAAAAATTGACTTATCCAGTCTTCACTAAGCCGTCAAACATGGGTTCTAGTGTCGGTATTTCTAAGTCTGAAAATCAAGAAGAACTCCGTCAAGCTTTGAAACTTGCCTTCCAATATGACAGCCGTGTCTTGGTTGAGCAAGGGGTGAACGCCCGTGAAATCGAGGTTGGTCTCTTGGGCAACTACGATGTCAAAAGCACGCTGCCAGGAGAAGTGGTCAAGGATGTTGACTTCTACGACTATGACGCCAAGTATATTGATAACAAGATTACCATGGACATCCCAGCTAAAATCAGTGATGATGTGGTAGCTGTCATGCGTCAAAATGCAGAAACGGCCTTTCGTGCGATTGGTGGTCTCGGTCTCTCTCGTTGCGATTTCTTCTATACAGACAAGGGAGAGATCTTCCTAAACGAGCTCAATACTATGCCAGGTTTTACCCAGTGGTCTATGTATCCACTTCTTTGGGACAATATGGGAATCAGCTACCCAGACTTAATCGAGCGCTTGGTTGACCTTTCCAAGGAAAGTTTTGACAAGCGCGAAGCGCATTTGCTATAAAAATGAAAGAGAGGGTAGAAGCCAGAACCATCACTGCAAGGTGATCAGAGTTCTCGGGCTTCGACCCTTTTTAAAGGAGTAGAAATGAAATTAACTATCCATGAAGTTGCCCAAGCTGTTGGAGCGAAAAATGATGTCAGCATCTTTGAGGACATCCAGTTAGAAAAGGCTGAGTTTGACAGTCGTTTGATTGAGGAAGGGGACTTGTTTGTGCCCCTCAAAGGTGCGCGTGATGGCCATGACTTTATCGAAACAGCCTTTGAAAATGGTGCTGCTGTAACCCTGTCTGAGAAAGAAATCGCAAATCATCCCTACATTCTAGTAGACGACGTGTTGACTGCCTTTCAAAAACTAGCAACCTATTATCTTGAGAAAACGGCTGTTGATGTCTTTGCTGTAACGGGTTCAAATGGTAAGACGACGACCAAGGATATGTTGGCGCATTTGCTATCAACAACCTACAAAACCTACAAAACACAAGGAAACTACAATAACGAGATTGGCCTTCCCTACACAGTTCTTCACATGCCTGAAGGGACAGAAAAGTTGGTCTTGGAGATGGGGCAGGACCACTTGGGAGATATCCACCTCTTGTCTGAATTGGCGCATCCAAAAACAGCCATCGTGACCTTGGTTGGAGAAGCCCATTTGGCCTTTTTCAAAGACCGTTCGGAGATTGCCCAAGGAAAAATGCAAATTGCTGATGGCATGGCTTCGAATTCTTTGCTTTTAGCGCCGGCTGACCCTATCGTAGAGGACTATTTGCCAACTGATAAAAAGGTGGTCCGTTTTGGGCAAGGGGCAGAGCTGGAAGTCACAGACTTGGTTGAGCGCAAGGATAGTCTGACCTTTAAGGCTAATTTCTTTGAACAAACCCTCGATTTGCCAGTGACAGGTAAGTACAATGCTACCAATGCCATGATTGCATCCTATGTTGCCTTGCAAGAAGGAGTTTCAGAGGAGCAAATTCATCAGGCCTTCCAAAATCTTGAATTGACGCGTAACCGTACCGAGTGGAAGAAAGCAGCCAATGGAGCAGATATCTTGTCAGATGTTTACAATGCCAATCCGACTGCTATGAAATTGATTTTAGAGACTTTCTCTGCTATTCCAGCCAATGAAGGTGGCAAGAAAATTGCAGTGTTGGCGGATATGAAGGAGCTTGGTGACCAGTCTGTTCAACTCCATAACCAGATGATTTTGAGTCTCTCGCCAGATGTGCTTGATACCGTGATTTTCTATGGACAAGACATTGCTGAATTAGCCCAACTTGCTAGTCAAATGTTCCCAATTGGCCACGTTTTCTACTTCAAGAAAACAGAAGAGCAAGATCAATTTGAAGACCTAGTCAAGCAGGTCAAGGAAAGCCTTGGAACCAATGACCAAATCCTGCTCAAAGGCTCTAACTCTATGAATCTAGCCAAGTTAGTAGAAAGTTTAGAAACTGAAGACAAGTAATTTTGTCAAACATTTACGTATTTCTAAATCCATTTTTGACAAATAGCATGGTATAATAATATGCAGGAAAATTTTGAATCATGAGGAAGACTAGATGAATTTATGGGATATTTTCTTTACGACCCAAGCAACAGAGCCACCCAAGTTTGATCTTTTTTGGTATGTCAGTATATTTACACTCTTGGCCTTGACCTTTTATACAGCCTATCGCTATCGCGAGAAGAAGGCTTACCAACGATTTTTCCAAATCTTACAGGCAGTTCAGTTGATCCTACTTTATGGTTGGTATGGGATCAACCATATGCCGCTGTCAGAAAGCTTACCTTTTTACCATTGCCGTATGGCTATGTTTGTGGTACTCTTGCTTCCTGGTCAGTCTAAATATAGGCAGTATTTTGCATTGTTGGGGACATTTGGGACATTAGCAGCCTTTGTTTATCCAGTGCCAGATGCCTATCCTTTCCCCCATATTGCCATCTTGTCCTTTATCTTTGGACATTTAGCACTCTTGGGGAACTCTCTAGTCTATCTATTGAGACAGTATAATGCGCGATTGCTGGATGTGAAGGGAATTTTTCTCATGACCTTTGCATTAAATGCCTTGATTTTTGTGGTCAATTTGGTAACAGGTGGCGATTACGGATTCTTGACAAAACCGCCATTGGTTGGAGACCACGGCTTAGTAGCTAATTATTTAATCGTTTCCCTGGCCTTGGCAGCGGCGATTACATTGACAAAGAAAATCTTGGAACTATTTTTAGAACAAGAAGCAGAAAAAATGATTGCAAAGAAAGCTTAGAAATGAGCTTTCTTTTTTGTACAATAGACAGATTGTTGACAAAGTTTACAGTGAATGAATTTCTGAACAGAAAAACTAAAAAATTGGCTGGTAAATTTAGGAAAAAACTGAGCACGATGAGATTTTTTGTGTTATAATATTCTGTGAATAGCTATGCCTACGTTTAGCTATTGAATATTACGAAGTTAGAAACTTGGAAGATAGAGAGGATGCGATGTAATGGCTAGAGAAGGCTTTTTTACAGGTCTAGATATTGGAACAAGCTCTGTCAAGGTGCTTGTAGCCGAGCAGAGAAATGGTGAATTAAATGTAATTGGTGTGAGTAATGCCAAAAGTAAAGGTGTAAAGGATGGAATTATTGTTGATATTGATGCAGCAGCAACTGCTATCAAATCAGCAATTTCCCAAGCGGAAGAAAAAGCAGGCATTTCAATTAAATCAGTGAATGTTGGTTTACCAGCTAATCTCTTACAGGTAGAACCAACTCAAGGAATGATTCCAGTCACATCTGATACCAAGGAAATTATGGATCAAGATGTCGAAAATGTTGTCAAATCAGCTTTGACAAAGAGTATGACACCTGATCGTGAGGTTATCACATTCATTCCTGAGGAATTTATTGTGGATGGTTTTCAAGGGATTCGTGACCCACGTGGCATGATGGGGGTTCGCCTTGAAATGCGTGGTTTACTTTATACAGGTCCTCGCACTATTTTACATAACCTACGTAAGACAGTTGAACGTGCAGGTGTTCAGGTTGAAAATATTATTATTTCACCACTAGCAATGGTTCAATCGATTTTGAATGAAGGTGAACGTGAATTTGGTGCTACAGTGATTGATATGGGAGCAGGACAGACAACTGTTGCTACAATCCGTAACCAAGAACTCCAGTTCACCAATATTCTCCAAGAAGGCGGAGATTATGTAACTAAGGATATCTCTAAAGTCTTGAAGACATCACAGAAACTAGCCGAAGGTTTGAAATTAAACTATGGAGAGGCTTATCCTCCTCTCGCAAGTAAAGAAACATTCCAAGTCGAAGTGATTGGGGAAGTAGAACCTGTTGAAGTAACAGAAAATTACTTGTCAGAGATTATTTCTGCACGAATTAAGCATATTTTTGAACAAATCAAACAAGACTTAGACAGAAGACATTTATTGGATCTTCCTGGTGGCATTGTTTTGATTGGTGGAACGGCTATTTTACCGGGTATTGTGGAGCTTGCTCAAGAAGTTTTTGGTGTTCGTGTGAAACTCTATGTTCCAAACCAAGTTGGAATTCGTAATCCGGCCTTTGCGCATGTGATTAGTCTATCAGAATTTGCGGGACAATTGACAGAAGTACATCTCTTGGCTCAACGAGCAGTCAAGGGTGATGAAGGATTATTCCAACAACCGCTCAGTTTCGGGGGAATGATTCAGAAAACAGCTCAGTTTGTTCAATCAACTACTGTTCAACCAGCTCCTACTCCAGAAGTAGAACCTGTAGCTCCTGCAGAACAAGTTGCAGAATTTCAACAGACTTCACAAAATAAACCGAAATTAGCAGATCGTTTCCGTGGCTTGATCGGAAGCATGTTTGACGAATAAAGAGGAAAAAATAAATTATGACATTTTCATTTGATACAGCTGCTGCCCAAGGTGCAGTGATTAAAGTAATTGGTGTCGGTGGAGGTGGTGGCAATGCCATCAACCGTATGGTCGACGAAGGTGTTACAGGCGTAGAATTTATCGCAGCAAATACAGATGTGCAAGCCTTGAGCAGTACAAAAGCTGAGACTGTTATTCAGTTAGGACCTAAATTGACTCGTGGTTTGGGTGCAGGAGGTCAACCTGAGGTTGGTCGTAAGGCTGCTGAAGAAAGCGAAGAAACACTGACGGAAGCTATCAGTGGCGCAGATATGGTTTTCATCACTGCTGGTATGGGAGGAGGCTCTGGAACTGGAGCTGCCCCTGTTATTGCTCGTATCGCTAAAGATTTAGGTGCTCTTACAGTTGGTGTTGTAACACGTCCGTTTGGTTTTGAAGGAAGCAAGCGTGGACAATTTGCTGTAGAAGGAATCAATCAACTTCGTGAGCATGTAGATACTCTATTGATTATCTCAAACAATAACTTGCTTGAAATTGTTGATAAGAAGACACCGCTTTTGGAAGCTCTTAGCGAAGCAGATAACGTTCTTCGTCAAGGTGTTCAAGGAATTACCGATTTGATTACCAATCCAGGATTGATTAACCTTGATTTTGCCGATGTGAAAACGGTAATGGCAAATAAAGGGAATGCTCTTATGGGTATTGGTATCGGTAGTGGAGAAGAACGTGTTGTTGAAGCAGCACGTAAGGCAATTTACTCTCCACTTCTTGAAACAACAATTGATGGAGCAGAAGATGTGATTGTCAACGTAACTGGTGGTCTTGACTTAACCTTGATTGAGGCAGAAGAGGCTTCACAAATTGTGAACCAGGCAGCAGGACAAGGAGTAAATATCTGGCTCGGTACTTCAATTGATGAAAGTATGCGTGATGAGATCCGTGTAACAGTTGTTGCAACGGGTGTTCGTCAAGAACGTGTAGAGAAGGTTGTGGCTCCACAAGCTAGACCTACTACCAACTACCGTGAGACAGTTAGACCAGCTCATTCACATGGATTTGATCGTCATTTTGATATGGCAGAAACGGCTGAATTGCCAAAACAAAATCAACGTCGCTCGGAACAAGCTCAAGGATCTGCTTTTGGTGATTGGGATTTACGTCGCGAGACAATTGTTCGTCCGACTGATTCAGTAGTGTCACCGGTAGAACGTTTTGAAATTCCAAATTCACAAGATGAAGATGAGTTGGATACACCTCCATTTTTCAAAAATCGTTAAGTAAATGAATGTAAAAGAAAATACAGAACGTGTTTTTCGAGAAGTCGCAGAAGCAAGTCTGAGTGCTCATCGCGAGAGTGGCTCAGTCTCTGTCATTGCAGTTACCAAGTATGTAGATGTACCGACAGCGGAAGCCTTGCTTCCGCTAGGGGTTTATCATATCGGTGAAAATCGTGTAGATAAGTTTCTAGAGAAATATCAAGCTTTAAAAGATCGCGATGTGACTTGGCATTTGATTGGTACCTTGCAAAGACGTAAGGTGAAAGATGTCATTCAATACGTTGATTATTTCCATGCATTGGACTCAGTAAAGCTAGCAGAGGAAATTCAAAAAAGAAGTGACAGAGTCATCAAGTGTTTCCTTCAAGTAAATATTTCTAACGAAGAAAGTAAACACGGCTTTTCGAGAGAAGAATTATTGGAAGTCTTGCCAGAATTAGCCAAACTAGATAAGATTGAATATGTTGGTTTGATGACAATGGCACCTTTTGAGGCTGGCAGTGAGCAGTTGAAAGAAATTTTCAAGGCGACCCAAGATTTACAAAAAGAAATCCAAGAAAAACAAATTCTAAATATGCCTATGGCCGAGTTAAGTATGGGAATGAGTCGTGATTATAAAGAAGCGATTCAATTCGGTTCCACCTTTGTTCGCATAGGTACAGCATTTTTTAAGTAGGAGAGAACCATGTCTTTAAAAGATAGATTCGATAGATTTATAGATTATTTTACGGAGGATGAGGATTTAAGTCTCCCTAATGAAAAACGAGATGAGCCCATTTTAACTCCAGTAAATTCTACACAGGACAAGGCTCTTTCAACAAATCAAACACCACGCACAAGCACAACTAGTACAAAAGAAACTAATATTACTAGACTGCATGCACGTCAACAAGAGTTAGCCAAGCAAAGTCAGCATTCTACTGAAAAAGTAACAATCGATGTTCGTTACCCTAGAAAATATGAAGATGCGATAGAAATTGTTGATTTATTAGCAGGAAACGAAAGTATTTTGATTGATTTTCAATATATGACTGAGGTGCAAGCTCGTCGTTGTTTAGATTATCTGGATGGTGCTTGCCATGTTCTAGCTGGAAATTTGAAAAAGGTAGCATCTACCATGTACCTGTTGACACCAGTGAATGTTATTGTAAATGTTGAAGATATCCGTTTACCAGATGAAGATCAACAGGGTGAGTTTGATTTTGATATGAGACGAAATAGAGTACGATAATGATTTTTTTAATTCGTATGATTTATAATGCAGTGGATATTTACTCCCTGATTTTGGTAGCCTTTGCTGTCATGTCTTGGTTTCCAGGTGCCTACGAATCAAGTTTAGGTCGTTGGATTGTAGCATTGGTAAAACCAGTGCTTGCTCCCTTGCAACGGCTGCCTTTACAGATAGCGGGTCTTGATTTATCTGTTTGGGTTGCGATTGTTTTGATTCGATTTTTAGGAGAAAACCTAGTGCGTTTTCTGGCGATGATAGGATGAATAAAGGGATTTACCAGCATTTCTCCATAGAAGATCGCCCCTTTCTTGACAAGGGAATGGAATGGATAAAGAAGGTAGAAGATAGCTATGCTCCTTTTTTAACTCCTTTTATCAATCCTCATCAGGAGAAGCTATTAAAGATTTTAGCAAAAACTTATGGTCTTGCTTGTAGCAGTAGTGGGGAATTCGTCTCGAGTGAGTATGTTCGGATCTTATTATATCCAGATTATTTCCAACCAGAGTTTTCAGATTTTGAAATATCTCTTCAGGAAATTGTGTATTCCAATAAATTTGAACATTTGACGCATGCTAAAATTTTAGGTACAGTCATCAATCAATTAGGGATTGAACGGAAACTTTTTGGAGATATCCTAGTAGATGAAGAACGGGCACAGATTATGATTAATCAGCAATTTCTTCTTCTCTTTCAAGATGGATTAAAGAAAATTGGCCGTATACCCGTTTCGCTGGAGGAACGTTCTTTCACCGAGAAAATAGATAAGCTAGAACAGTATCGTGAACTGGATTTATCTGTGTCTAGTTTTCGATTAGATGTTCTTTTATCAAATGTTTTGAAACTATCCAGAAATCAAGCAAACCAGTTGATTGAAAAGAAACTTGTCCAAGTAAATTATCATGTGGTAGACAAATCAGATTATACTGTTCAAGTTGGAGACTTGATTAGTGTTAGAAAATTTGGGCGTCTGAGGTTGCTTCAAGATAAGGGACAAACTAAAAAAGAGAAGAAAAAAATAACCGTCCAGTTATTATTAAGTAAGTGAGGAAAAATATGCCAATTACATCGTTAGAAATCAAAGATAAAACCTTTAGCACACGATTTAGAGGTTTTGATCCAGAAGAAGTAGATGAATTTTTAGATATTGTAGTTCGTGATTATGAAGATTTAGTTCGTTCTAATCACGATAAGGATTTACATATTAAAAATTTGGAAGAGCGTTTATCTTACTTTGATGAGATGAAAGATTCATTGAGCCAGTCTGTATTGATTGCCCAAGATACAGCTGAGAGAGTAAAACAAACAGCACACGATCGTTCAAATAATATTATTCATCAAGCTGAACAGGATGCACATCGATTATTGGAAGAGGCAAAATACAAGGCAAATGAAATTCTTCGTCAGGCAGCTGATAATGCTAAGAAGGTTGCTGTTGAAACAGAAGAATTGAAGAACAAGAGCCGTGTCTTCCATCAACGTCTAAAATCTACCATTGAGAGCCAGTTGGCTATCGTTGAATCTTCAGATTGGGAAGATATTCTTCGTCCAACAGCTACTTATCTTCAAACTAGTGATGAAGCCTTTAAAGAAGTTGTTAGCGAAGTACTTGGAGAACCGATTCCAGCTCCAATTGAAGAAGAACCAATTGATATGACACGTCAATTTTCTCCAGAAGAAATGACAGAGTTACAAGCCCGTATTGAGGCAGCCAATAAAGAATTGGCTGAATTTGAAGCTCAGGCTAAACAGGAAGTGGAAAATCCAACTCCTGTAGTGAGTCCTCAAATTGAAGAAGAGCCTGCTCATCCAGTTGGTCCAATGTATGAAGAGCCAGAAGTAGTCCCAAGCCATTACTCAGGCCCAACACCAGCTACTGAAGCTGTAAACTCAGAACCAGGTTTTGCGGCACCGCAAGAATCTGTTACAATTTTATAAGAAACGATGTGAGAACAATATCTTATCCTTATATTTCCAGCGAGCAGGAGATGGTGTGAGTCCTGTAATCCCTATTGATAAGATTATCCTCTCAAAAACTCAAGTCTGAATGGAGTAAGATTTGACGTTCCCCACGTTACGGGATAAGAGGAAAAAAGCTGAGTCTTTTTTCGAATAAAGGTGGTACCACGATTTTCGTCCTTTTTGGAAGTCGTGGTTTTTAATTTGTTATTATTTATAAAGGAGATACCATGAAACTCAAAGATACCCTTAACCTTGGGAAAACAGCTTTCCCAATGCGTGCAGGACTTCCTACTAAAGAGCCAGTTTGGCAAAAGGAATGGGAAGATGCAAAACTTTACCAACGTCGTCAAGAATTGAACCAAGGAAAACCTCATTTCACCTTGCATGATGGCCCTCCATACGCGAACGGAAATATCCACGTTGGACATGCTATGAACAAGATTTCAAAAGATATCATTGTTCGTTCAAAATCAATGTCAGGTTTTTACGCACCATTTATCCCCGGTTGGGATACTCATGGTCTGCCAATCGAGCAAGTTTTGGCAAAACAAGGTGTCAAACGTAAAGAAATGGACTTGGTTGAGTACTTGAAGCTTTGCCGCGAATACGCTCTTTCTCAAGTAGATAAACAACGTGAAGACTTTAAACGTTTGGGTGTTTCTGGTGACTGGGAAAATCCATATGTGACTTTGACTCCTGACTATGAAGCAGCCCAAATCCGTGTATTTGGTGAGATGGCCAACAAAGGTTATATCTACCGTGGTGCCAAGCCAGTTTACTGGTCTTGGTCATCTGAGTCTGCCCTTGCTGAAGCAGAGATTGAATACCATGACTTGGTTTCAACTTCTCTTTACTATGCCAATAAGGTAAAAGATGGCAAAGGTGTTCTAGATACAGACACTTACATCGTTGTCTGGACAACGACTCCATTTACCATCACAGCTTCTCGTGGTTTGACGGTTGGAGCAGATATTGATTACGTTTTGGTTCAACCTGCTGGTGAAGCTCGTAAGTTTGTGGTTGCTGCAGAATTGTTGGCTAGCTTGTCTGAGAAGTTTGATTGGGTTGATGTTCAAGTGTTGGTAACTTACCGTGGTCAAGAACTCAACCACATCGTAACAGAACACCCATGGGATACAGCTGTAGATGAATTGGTTATCCTTGGTGACCACGTTACGACTGACTCTGGTACAGGTATCGTCCATACAGCCCCTGGTTTTGGTGAGGACGACTACAATGTTGGTATTGCTAATGGTCTTGAAGTCGCAGTCACTGTTGACGAGCGTGGTATCATGACGGCGAATGCTGGTGCTGAATTTGAAGGCCAGTTCTACGACAAGGTTGTACCAACTGTGATTGAAAAACTTGGTAACTCTCTTCTTGCCCAAGAAGAAATCTCTCACTCATATCCATTTGACTGGCGTACTAAGAAACCAATCATCTGGCGTGCAGTTCCACAATGGTTTGCCTCAGTTTCTAAATTCCGCCAAGAAATCTTGGATGAAATTGAAAAAGTGAAATTCCACTCAGAATGGGGTAAAGTCCGTCTTTACAATATGATTCGTGACCGTGGCGACTGGGTTATCTCTCGTCAACGTGCTTGGGGTGTTCCACTTCCAATCTTCTACGCTGAAGACGGTACAGCTATCATGACAGCTGATACTATCGAACATGTGGCTCAACTCTTTGAAGTACATGGTTCAAGCATTTGGTGGGAACGTGATGCCAAAGACCTCTTGCCAGAAGGATTTACACATCCAGGTTCTCCAAATGGGGAGTTCAAGAAAGAAACAGATATTATGGATGTATGGTTTGACTCAGGTTCATCATGGAATGGAGTTGTTGTAAACCGTCCAGAGTTGACTTACCCAGCAGACCTTTACCTAGAAGGTTCTGACCAATACCGTGGTTGGTTCAACTCTTCACTCATCACATCTGTTGCCAACCATGGCGTAGCACCTTACAAACAAATCTTGTCACAAGGTTTTGCCCTTGATGGTAAAGGTGAGAAGATGTCTAAATCTCTTGGAAATACCATTGCTCCAAGCGATGTTGAAAAACAATTTGGTGCAGAAATCTTGCGTCTATGGGTAACTAGTGTGGACTCAAGCAACGATGTGCGTATCTCTATGGATATCTTGAGCCAAGTCTCTGAAACTTACCGTAAGATCCGTAACACTCTTCGTTTCTTGATTGCTAACACATCTGACTTTAACCCAGCTGAGGATGCGGTAGCTTACGAAGAACTACGTTCAGTTGATAAGTACATGACGATTCGCTTTAACCAGCTTGTGAAAACGATTCGTGATGCTTACGCAAACTTTGAATTCTTGACAATTTACAAGGCCTTGGTGAACTTTATCAACGTTGACTTGTCAGCCTTTTACCTTGATTTTGCTAAGGACGTTGTTTATATCGAAGGTGCTAAATCACTGGAACGTCGTCAAATGCAGACTGTTTTCTATGATATTCTTGTGAAAATCACCAAACTCTTGACACCAATCCTTCCTCACACTGCGGAAGAAATCTGGTCATATCTTGAGTTTGAAGCTGAAGACTTCGTTCAATTGTCAGAATTGCCAGAAGCAGAAACTTTTGCTAATCAAGAAGAAATCTTGGATACATGGGCAGCCTTCATGGACTTCCGTGGACAAGCTCAAAAAGCCTTGGAAGAAGCTCGTAATGCAAAAGTAATCGGTAAATCACTTGAAGCTCACTTGACAGTTTATCCAAATGAAGTGGTGAAAACTCTACTCGAAGCAGTAAACAGCAATGTAGCTCAACTTTTGATCGTGTCTGAATTGACTATCGCAGAAGGACCAGCTCCAGAATCTGCCGTTAGTTTCGAAGATGTAGCCTTTACAGTTGAACGTGCTGCAGGCCAAGTATGTGACCGTTGCCGTCGTATCGACCCAACAACAGCAGAACGTAGCTACCACGCAGTCATCTGTGACCACTGTGCAAGCATCGTAGAAGAAAACTTTGCAGACGCAGTGGCTGAAGGATTTGAAGAGAAATAAGGTTGAAAAGTCTAGGGAAAACTCAATTTGAGAAGAAAAGACAACTAATTTTATAATCTATAAAACGCATTGTATCACGTTTTTGAATACCTGATATGATGCGTTTTTATCATGTTAGAAGTTTATTGTCTTGTTATTGTTTCAATTAATACTCTTCGAAAATCTCTTCAAACCACGTTAGCGTTGCCTCGCTGTACTTAAGCACAGCGAGGCGACTAGCTTCCTAGTTTGCTTTTTGATTTTCATTGAGTATAACTTTACATTGTTGTATATTGTTGAATTTCAAAAAGCTCATGAATCATCTGAAAAGTAGATTTCATGAGCTTTTATCTGTTGTCGTTCTAAATGGATTCATCAATCAAGTGTTTAAGATTTGATAGGAGATGCTCCAAAGTTAGAACTGTTTTCTGCTGGTGATCTAGTTGGTAGAGATTTTGAAAGTAGTCTTGAATATCGTTTTCAAAATTTTGAGGTAGATGAGAGCAATTATTTTTTGAGAACTGGAGCATGCGTTTTTCTCCTGGATGGAGCTGCTCATTGAAGGCGAAGAGCAAATCAAAATAAGAGGCGAAAAACTCACTAGTGCGGTGATTGATGCTGAGTAAGTCTTGGCGTTTGAGAGCTTTTTTGATTTGTCTTGAAAAAGCTGGCATAGCTTGGTCGAGAAGCAGGAATTGCTTGTTGATGATATTTTTTTTCAGCTCAGCTGGATAAGGAAGATTGTACTTTTTCTGGAGGGCAGCATAGTGACCATCTTGATCGTAGATAATCTTACTGTTGAGAAGATTGTACCACATACAAGTAGTGTAAGAATTCTGGGCTTGGTGCTCTAAGACTACGGCTTGTAAATCTTTGTCAAATTCGTCTAAAGAGCGGTAAATCAGCTCGATTTCGATACCATTATTGAGAACACAATCGTCTTCCAATTCCCAAAATTGATTACCGATTTCCATATAGGAGCAGTGTTTACTGAGGATTTCTTTTCGTATGTCTGGCGAGAGAGGAGCACTGAGGTAGACATATACATCATAGTCAGAGTCTTTGTCAAAATCTTGTCCGGCCCGTGAACCTCCTAGAGCTAGAGCTTCTACTTGCTCTAGTTGAGCCAATTCTTTAAAGAGATGTTTTGGCATAATGTTAACCTTCTTTATTTTTTTGACATCATTCTAACAAAAAGTAAGGAAACTAGCAAGAGTGAAATAGAAATTTCTTCTCATATATTTGCTGATCTTGTTCAAAGCAATCCAACTGCCAAACAGTCGGTTCCTTTTTGGTTTTGACTAGCTTTTTTGTGAAAAATTGTGTAAAATAGAATAGATAAACGAGGGGAAACCTCGGAAAATTTAAAGGAGAATCCATCTAATGGTAAAATTGGTTTTTGCTCGCCACGGTGAGTCTGAATGGAACAAAGCTAACCTTTTCACTGGTTGGGCTGATGTTGATTTGTCTGAAAAAGGTACACAACAAGCGATTGACGCTGGTAAATTGATCAAAGAAGCTGGTATCGAATTTGACCAAGCTTACACTTCAGTATTGAAACGTGCGATCAAAACAACTAACTTGGCTCTTGAAGCTTCTGACCAATTGTGGGTTCCAGTTGAAAAATCATGGCGCTTGAACGAACGTCACTACGGTGGTTTGACTGGTAAAAACAAAGCTGAAGCTGCTGAGCAATTTGGTGATGAGCAAGTTCACATCTGGCGTCGTTCATACGATGTATTGCCTCCAAACATGGACCGTGATGATGAGCACTCAGCTCACACAGACCGTCGTTACGCTTCACTTGACGACTCAGTTATCCCAGATGCTGAAAACTTGAAAGTGACTTTGGAACGTGCCCTTCCTTTCTGGGAAGACAAAATCGCTCCAGCTCTTAAAGATGGTAAAAACGTATTCGTAGGAGCTCACGGTAACTCAATCCGTGCCCTTGTAAAACACATCAAAGGTTTGTCAGATGACGAAATCATGGATGTGGAAATCCCTAACTTCCCACCATTGGTATTCGAATTCGACGAAAAATTGAATGTAGTTTCTGAATACTACCTTGGAAAATAAAAAATTGTAAGTCTAGAATTGATTTCTAGGCTTTTTATGTTAGTATGGTAGTATGATAAGGAATAAAAAACAAGATTATGTACTGACCTACAAGCAATCAGCTTCAACTACTTACAAGGGTTGGGAAGAAGAGGCCTTACCGATAGGCAATGGTTCTTTAGGGGCAAAAGTCTTTGGGCTTATAGGGGTTGAACGGATTCAATTTAATGAAAAAAGTCTCTGGTCTGGAGGTCCACTTCCTGATAGTTCAGATTATCAGGGTGGAAATCTTCAGGATCAGTATGTTTTTTTAGCTGAGATTCGGCAGGCTTTGGAAAAGAGAGACTACAATACTGCTAAGGAACTGGCTGAGCAGCATCTAGTCGGGCCAAAAACGAGTCAATATGGGAGATATCTGTCCTTTGGAGATATTCACATTGAGTTCAGCCAGCAAGGTAAGACTTTGTCTCAGGTGACGGATTACCAGAGACAGCTGAATATCAGTAAGGCGCTTGCGACGACTTCTTATGTCTATAAGGGAACGAAATTTGAACGTGAAGCCTTTGCCAGTTTTCCAGATGATCTCCTAGTTCAGCGTTTTACTAAGGAAGGGGCGGAAACTCTAGATTTTACTATAGAACTGTCCTTGACTCGCGATTTGGCTTCTGATGGAAAGTATGAGCAGAAAAAGTCTAATTACAAGAAATGCCAGCTGGACATTACTGATTCTCATATTTTGATGAAGGGAAGAGTTAAGGATAATAATTTGCGGTTTGCTGGCTGTCTAGCTTGGCAAACTGATGGTGATATTAGAGTTTGGTCAGATAAGATTCAGATATCAGGAGCTAGTTATGCTAATTTCTTCTTGGCGGCTAAGACGGATTTTGCTCAAAATCCTGCTAGCAATTATCGCAAGAAAATAGATTTAGAGCAACAGGTAAAAGACTTGGTGGAGACAGCTAAAGAAAAGGGCTATGCCCAATTGAAATCAAGGCATATTCAGGACTACCAAGCCTTATTTCAGCGTGTTCAATTGGATTTGGGAGCTGAGGTTGACGCATCCACTACAGATGATTTGTTAAAAAATTATAAGCCACAAGAAGGGCAGTCTTTGGAGGAGTTGTTCTTCCAGTATGGACGGTATTTATTGATTAGTTCTTCTAGAGACTACCCAGATGCTCTACCAGCTAACCTACAGGGAGTCTGGAATGGAGTCGATAATCCTCCTTGGAATTCAGACTATCATCTGAATATCAATCTGCAGATGAATTATTGGCCAGCCTATGTTACTAATCTCCTAGAGACGGCTTTTCCAGTCATCAACTATATCGATGATTTGCGAGTCTATGGTCGTCTAGCGGCTGCAAGGTATGCAGGAATCGTCTCTCAGAAGGGTGAGGAGAATGGTTGGTTGGTTCATACTCAAGCGACTCCCTTTGGTTGGACGGCACCTGGTTGGGATTACTATTGGGGTTGGTCACCAGCTGCCAATGCGTGGATGATGCAAACTGTTTATGAAGCCTATTCATTTTATAGGGACCAAGACTATCTCAGGGAGAAAATTTATCCCATGTTGAGGGAAACGGTTCGTTTTTGGAATGATTTTTTACATGAGGATCAGCAGGCGCAGCGTTGGGTGTCTTCTCCGTCTTATTCTCCAGAACATGGGCCGATTTCGATTGGCAATACCTATGACCAATCTCTGATTTGGCAATTATTCCATGATTTTATTCAGGCTACTCAAGAATTGGGGCTGGATGCGGACTTGTTGACGGAAGTCAAAGAAAAATTTGACCTGCTTAATCCTCTACAAATCACTCAATCTGGTCGAATCAGGGAGTGGTATGAGGAGGAAGAGCAACATTTTCAAAATGAAAAAGTGGAGGCCCAGCATCGGCACGCTTCCCATCTAGTGGGACTCTATCCTGGCAATCTCTTTAGCTACAAGGGACAAGAGTATCTTGATGCGGCGCGTGCTAGTTTCAATGATCGTGGAGATGGGGGCACAGGTTGGTCCAAGGCTAATAAGATCAATCTTTGGGCGCGTCTAGGAGATGGCAATCGAGCCCATAAATTATTAGCAGAGCAGTTAAAGACATCCACCTTGCCCAATCTTTGGTGCACCCATCCTCCTTTTCAGATAGATGGTAATTTTGGTGCTACTAGTGGTATGGCGGAAATGTTGCTCCAGTCTCATACAGCTTATCTGGAGCCCCTAGCTGCCCTACCCGATGCATGGTCGACAGGTTCTGTTTCAGGTTTAATGGCACGTGGACATTTTGAACTTAGTATGCGGTGGGAGGATAAAAAACTCTTACAGATGACCATTTTATCAAGAAGTGGAGGAGATTTGCGAGTCTCTTATCCAGGTATTGAAAAAAGTGTGATTGAAGTGAATCAAGAAAAAGCAAAAGTGAAATGCATAGAGAAAGATTGTATTTCAGTGGCGACAGCAGAAGGCGATCTGGTTCAATTTTCTTTTTAAGAAGATGTCATACTCTTCGAAAATCAAATTCAAACCACGTCAGCTTTATCTGCAACCTCAAAGCGGTGCTTTGAGCAACCTGCGGCTAGCCTCCTAGTTTGCTCTTTGATTTTCATTGAGTATTAGAAGGCAGTAATTTGGAACTGCCTTTTAATAAGGATTTGAGAATGTAAGCAGTTTCCAACTAGTTGAAAAAGCGTTATAATGGTAGTAGGAAGTAATTTGTTTGAGAGAGGGTAGGTCTGATGGCTTATATTGAGATGAAACACTGTTACAAGCGTTATCAGGTTGGGGACACGGAGATTGTAGCTAATCGCGATGTGAATTTTGAGATTGAAAAGGGTGAATTGGTGATTATTCTAGGTGCGTCAGGTGCAGGCAAGTCAACGGTTCTTAATCTTCTTGGGGGAATGGATACCAATGATGAAGGGGAAATCTGGATTGATGGGGTCAATATTGCAGACTATAGTTCCCACCAGAGAACCAATTACCGTAGAAATGATGTCGGTTTTGTTTTTCAGTTTTATAATCTAGTGTCCAATCTGACTGCTAAGGAAAATGTGGAACTGGCTTCTGAAATTGTGACAGATGCCTTGGATCCTGAGAAGGTGCTGACAGATGTAGGTCTGGCTCATCGTCTCAATAACTTTCCAGCCCAGCTTTCTGGAGGGGAGCAACAGCGAGTCTCCATTGCACGCGCGGTAGCCAAAAATCCTAAAATCCTCCTTTGTGATGAACCGACTGGGGCCTTGGATTATCAGACGGGTAAGCAGGTTTTGAAAATTCTCCAAGATATGTCTCGTCAAAAGGGAGCGACGGTGATCATCGTGACTCACAATGGAGCTTTGGCGCCCATTGCTGATCGCGTGATTCATATGCACGATGCCAGTGTCAAGGATGTGGTGATCAACCAGCATCCTCAGGATATCGACAGTTTGGAGTACTAGCATGATCAAGCGAAAAACCTATTGGAAGGACTTAATTCAGTCCTTCACAGGCTCCAAAGGTCGTTTTTTATCCATCTTAACCTTGATGATGTTAGGGTCTCTAGCCTTAGTAGGCCTCAAAGTGACTAGCCCCAACATGGAGGCGACAGCTAATGCTTATTTAACAACTGCTCAAACCTTGGATTTGGCAGTTATGTCTAATTATGGTTTGGATCAAGCAGATCAAGAAGAACTAGAACGGATAGAGGGCGCAGAGGTTGAGTTTGGCTATTTGACAGATGTGGCTATGGATAATGGGCAGGATGCCATTCGGCTGTACTCCAAACCAGAGCGAATTTCAACCTTTCAGCTAAGAGAGGGACGACTTCCTCAGTCAGACAAGGAAATCGCTTTGGCCACTCATTTGCAAGGCCAATACAGCATGGGACAGGAGATTAGTTTTAAAGAAAAAGAAGAGGGTCATTCCTCTTTAAAAGACCATACTTATACCATTACTGGTTTTGTGGATTCAGCTGAAATCCTCTCCCAGCGAGATATGGGCTACGCAGCAAGTGGAAGTGGGACTCTGACATCCTATGGGGTGATTTTACCTAGTCAGTTTGATCAAAAAGTCTACAATATAGCTCGTTTGAAATATCAAGATTTAGCAGGCTTAAATGCTTTTTCAGTAGCTTATGAAGAAAAATCCAAGCAACATCAGGAAGATCTTGAACAAGCTCTATCAGATAATGGCAAGGTACGTCTGCAACTCTTGAAAAAAGAAGGGCAAGAGTCTCTCGATAAGGGGCAAGAAACCCTTGATAAGGCTGAGACTAATCTGCAGGAAGGCAAGCGTCGTTTAGCAGCTGCTCAAGCTCGTATACAGGCTCAAGAAAGTCAACTAGCCTTGCTTCCTCAAGCCCAGAGAGAGCAGACCTTTGCTCAACTTACCCAAGCCAAGCAGGAATTGAACAAGGAAGAGGACAAACTAAAACAGGCTGAACAAAATCTAGCCCAAGAAAAGGAAAAATTAGAAAAACATCAGCAAGTTTTGGATGATTTGGCTGAGCCTAAGTATCAAGTATATAATCGTCAGACCATGCCTGGCGGTCAAGGCTACCTCATGTATAGCAATGCTTCAGCCAGTATTCGAGCAGTGGGTAATATCTTTCCTGTGGTTCTTTATGCCGTAGCAGCTATGGTGACCTTCACAACTATGACTCGTTTTGTGGATGAGGAACGAACTCATGCAGGGATTTTTAAGGCCTTGGGCTATCGTAGCAAGGATATTATCGCCAAGTTTCTCCTCTACGGCCTAGTAGCTGGGACTGTAGGAACAGCTCTTGGTAGCATACTTGGACATTATTTACTAGCCGGTGTGATTTCAAGTGTCATTACAAAAGGCATGGTGGTGGGAGAAACCCAGATTCAGTTCTATTGGACCTATAGCTTACTGGCTCTTGTCTTGAGTTGGTTGGCGAGTGTGTTACCAGCCTATCTGGTGGCTCGTAGGGAACTGCATGACGAAGCAGCCCAGCTTTTACTACCTAAACCACCTGTCAAAGGAGCTAAAATCTTACTTGAGCGCATCGGTTTTATCTGGCACCGTCTCAGTTTTACTCATAAGGTAACAGCCCGCAATATCTTCCGTTATAAGCAGCGGATGTTGATGACGATCTTTGGTGTGGCAGGTTCTGTAGCCCTTCTCTTTGCAGGTTTGGGAATCCAATCCTCTGTAGCAGGAGTTCCGTCTAGACAGTTTCAACAAATCCAACAGTATCAGATGATTGTCTCTGAAAACCCTAGTGGGACCAATCAAGACAAGGCAGAGTTGGAAGAAGTGTTGAAAGGGCAGGATATCCAAGCTTATCAGAAAATCTATTCTAAAACGCTAGACAAGGATTTCAAAGGTAAGGATGGTCTTCAAACCATTACCCTTATGATGACAGAGAAGGAAGATTTTACACCCTTTATCCATCTTCAACATCATCAGCAGGAACTGACATTAAAAGATGGCGTCGTTATTACAGCTAAACTAGCCCAGCTGGCAGGTGTCAAGGTTGGACAGACTCTAGAAATTGAAGGTAAGGAACTAACGGTCGCTGCCATTGCTGAGAATTACGTTGGTCACTTTATTTATATGAGTCAGGCTAGCTATGAGCACATTTACGGACAGCTACCCCAAGCCAACACTTATCTGGTTACGTTAAAGGATTCTAGTGCGACTAGCATCGAAAGGCAGGCAGGTTTACTTATGAATCAATCTGCGGTGTCCAGCGTTGTCCAGAACGCTTCAGCTATTCGACTCTTTGACTCCGTCGCTAGCTCACTCAATCAGACCATGACCATCTTAGTTATCGTATCGGTTCTATTAGCTATTGTTATCCTTTACAATCTGACTAACATCAACGTAGCTGAGAGAATCCGTGAACTCTCCACTATCAAGGTTCTCGGCTTTCATAATAATGAAGTCACCCTCTATATTTACCGTGAGACGATTGTGCTGTCCCTTGTGGGAATTGTACTTGGTCTGGTATCTGGTTTCTATTTACACCAATTTTTGATTCAAATGATTTCTCCTGCGACTATTCTCTTTTATCCGCAGGTAGGCTGGGAAGTCTATGTAATCCCAGTGGCAGCAGTAAGCATTATTTTGACCTTGCTTGGTTTCTTTGTCAATCATCATCTGAGAAAGGTTGATATGCTTGAAGCCTTGAAATCTGTAGAGTAATACTCAATGAAAATCAAAGAGCAAGCTAGGAAGCAAGCCGTAGGTTGCTCAAAGCACCGCTTTGAGGTTGCAGATAAAGCTGACATGATTTGAAGAGATTTTCGAAGAGTATAAGGTAGTTGTTTTTATCTGATTGAACTTATATTTACTCGTAAAGAAAAATCCTCCGTTTCAAAGAGTAGGGAACTCTTTGTGACAGAGGATTTTTTCTATAGGGCTTTAGCAGCTGCAATTGCGGCTTCGAAGTTTGGCTCAGAATTGATATTGTCTACGTATTCAACGTAGCGAATAGTATTGTCAGTGTCGAGGACAAAGACTGCGCGTGCCAATAGGTGCCACTCATTGATTAAGAGGGCATAATCACGTCCAAAGGACTGGTCGAAATAGTCCGAGAGCATGATGGCATTTTCAATACCTTCAGCACCACACCAACGTTTTTGGGCAAAAGGGAGGTCCATAGAAACAGTCAAGACAACCGTATTATCCAGTCCAGCCAGTTCTTCATTAAAACGACGCGTTTGAGTTGAGCAGATGCCTGTATCGATAGAAGGCACGACACTCAAGACTTTTTTCTTGCCATCAAAATCAGCCAGAGATTTTTTAGACAGGTCTGTTGTAGTGAGTGAAAAATCAAGTGCCTTGTCGCCGACTTGTAGTTGTCTACCTGTAAAGCTCACAGGATTTCCGAGAAAAGTTACCATAAGATACTCCAATCTTTTTTCTTCCATTGTAGCTGAAACGGTCAGAATTTTCCAATGATTTGACTGGAAATGTAGGCATAGAAAAAACGCCAGCTCATGTGAGAATGACGTTTTTCAGAGTCTTATACTCAATGAAAATCAAAGAGCAAACTAAGAAGCTAGCCACAGGTTGCTCAAAACACTGTTTTGAGGTTGCAGATGGAAGCTGACGTATTTTGAAGAGATTTTCGAAGAGTATTATTTTGCCAATCCTTCAGCAATCTTGTCAAGGTTGTATTTCATCATGCTGTAGTAGCTGTCGCCTTCTTTACCTTGTTCTGCGATAGAGTCAGTAAAGATTTGTGCGTAGATTGGGATGTTTGTGTCTTGAGAAACAGTCTTCATTGGACGGTCATCCACACTAGATTCTACAAAGAGTGAAGGAACTTTTGTTTGGCGAAGTTTTTCAACCAAGGTCTTGATTTGTTCAGGTGTTCCTTCTTCTTCAGTATTGATTTCCCAGATGTAAGCACTTGGGACACCATAGGCTTTAGAGAAGTATTTGAATGCTCCTTCGCTGGTTACAATGAGTTTCTTTTCAGCAGGGATGTTATTAAATTTATCCTTACTTTCTTTATCAAGTTTGTCTAACTTATCAGTATATTCTTTGAGATTTTTTTCATAGAATTCCTTGTTGTTAGGATCTTTAGCGCTCAATTGTTTGGCGATATTTTTAGCAAAGATAATTCCATTTTCAAGGTTAAGCCAAGCGTGTGGGTCTTCTTTACCTTTTTCATTTTTTCCTTCAAGGTAGATAACATCAACACCTTCGCTGACTGCAAAGTAGTCTTTGTTTTCAGTTTTCTTAGCATTTTCTACCAATTTGCTAAACCAAGCATTGCCACCTGTTTCAAGGTTGATACCGTTATAGAAAATGAGGTCAGCCTCAGAAGTTTTCTTAACATCTTCAGGGAGTGGTTCGTATTCGTGTGGGTCTTGTCCAATCGGAACGATACTGTGAAGATCAATCTTGTCACCAGCAATATTTTTAGTAATATCAGCGATGATTGAGTTTGTAGCAACAACTTTTAGTTTTTGACCAGAAGCTGCATCTTTTTTTCCGCTAGCACATGCTACAAGAGCAATAACGGAAAGAAAGAGAACGAGTAATGTACCTAATTTTTTCATTAGATCCTCCAATTTATTGGGGTTTTGCCCCTTATTTTAACAAATGTTTATTTTTCAGTTTCAAATATCGTTGTTTAGGAGAGATAAAGAAACTGATTAAGAAGAAGCTAGCAGCTGTAAGTACGATGCTAGAACCAGCTGCTAAGTTTAAACTATAGCCAATAAAGAGTCCCAAAACTGAAGCTGTAGCTCCAAAGGTTGAGGAAAGGAAAATCATACTTTTCAGGCTATTAGCATACAGATAAGCAGTTGCAGCTGGGGTAATCAGCATGGCTACAATCAGGATAGTTCCAACACTTTGCATGGCTGTCACAGACACGAGAGTCAGGAGTATCATGAGGAGGTAGTGATAGAAATTGACAGGCATTCCCATGGCTTTAGCCAGAAGTTCATCAAAGGAAGTGATCAAGAGTTGCTTGAAGAAAATCCAGATCAACAAGAGAATGACCGCCCCTACGCCCATAGTGATAAACATATCCGTATCTTGGACGGCTAGAATATTACCAAAAAGGATATGGAAAAGGTCAGTTGAACTTTTAGCGACACTAATCAAGATGATACCGAGGGCTAAGAAAGAAGAAAAGGTAATGCCGATGGCGGTATCGCTTTTGATAATCGAGTTCCCCTTGATGTAGGTAATGATGATAGCAGCTAGCAATCCAAAGACAATGGCTCCGATAAAGAAGTCAACTCCCAAGATAAAGGAGAGGGCTACACCTGGTAAGACAGCATGTGAAATAGCATCTCCCATGAGTGACATCCCACGTAGAATGATGAAACATCCCACAGCTCCAGCTACGACCCCGACGACAATAGCTGTTATCAAGGCATTTTGTAGGAAATGGAATTTTTGCAATCCATCGATAAATTCTGCAATCATAGGTCACCTCCATTGAAAAAGAGTCGATTACCGTAAGCTTCTTTGAGATTGGCTTCGGTAAAGGTTTCTTTGGTTGGACCAAAGGCAATCACTTCTCGATTGACAAGTAAGACTTGATCGAAGTAGTGGGAAACCTTGCTGAGGTCGTGGTGAACGATGAGAACCGTCTTACCAGCTTTTTTCAAATCTCTCAGCGTATTCATGATGATTTCCTCACTGACAGAGTCAATCCCAACAAAGGGTTCATCCAAGAGGATATAATCGGCTTCCTGCACCAAACATCTGGCAATCAAGACCCGCTGGAATTGACCTCCAGACAGTTGACTGATTTGACGTTCAGCGTAGTCAGCTAGGCCGACGATTTCAAGGGCTTCCTCTACTTTTTTCCAATGTTTAGCATTTAAACTGCGAAAGAGAGGAATAGAAGGAAATAGTCCTAGCGAGACACATTCCTTGACCTTGATGGGAAAGTTGTAGTCGATATTGATTTTTTGTTCGACATAGGCGATTCGGTGTAAGGATTTTTTAACTTCCTTGTCATCGAGAAATGCCTGACCTTGATGTGGGATAATTCCCAGCATACCTTTTAATAATGTTGATTTTCCAGCACCGTTCGGACCAATGATACCGGTAATTGTTGGTCCATGGAGCACTAGTGAAATATCCTTAAGTGCCAACGTTTCTTTGTAGGAGACACTGAGGTTTTCGATACGTATCATAAACTTATATTCCTCCTGACTCTTAATATACCTTAAAAAAAAAATTAAGTCAAGTTAATTTTTCAAAAAATTAAAATATTAACTGAAAAACAATAGGAAACATCCGTTTATTTTTAATTGCATTCCCAGGTAATTTTTGTTAAGCTAAAAACAAATACAAATGAAAGCGAGAACAAGATGACACGTTATCAAGACGATTTTTATGATGCAATCAATGGAGAATGGCAGAAGACAGCTGAAATTCCAGCAGATAAGTCTCAAACTGGAGGTTTTGTTGATTTAGACCAGGAAATTGAAGACCTGATGCTGGCGACAACAGACAAGTGGTTGGCAGGAGAAGAGGTGCCTGAGGATGCTATCTTGGCAAACTTTGTTAAATACCACCGCCTAGTTCGTGATTTTGACAAGAGAGAAGCTGACGGTATCACACCTGTTTTATCTCTTCTTAAAGAATTCCAAGAATTAGAGACTTTTGCAGATTTCACTGCTAAATTAGCAGAGTTTGAACTTGCTGGCAAACCAAACTTCCTTCCTTTTGGTGTATCACCAGACTTCATGGATGCCAGAATCAATGTTCTATGGGCCAGTGCTCCAAGCACTATCTTGCCAGATACAACCTACTATGCAGAAGACCATCCTCAACGCGAAGAGCTCTTGACTCTTTGGAAAGAAAGCAGTGCAAATCTTCTCAAGGCTTATGATTTCTCTGATGAAGAAATTGAAGATTTGTTAGAGAAGAGATTAGAACTAGACCGCCGAGTTGCGGCAGTGGTTCTCTCTAATGAAGAAAGTTCAGAATATGCCAAACTTTACCATCCATATTCTTATGAAGATTTCAAAAAATTTGCACCTGCCCTACCTTTGGATGACTTCTTCCAAGCTGTTCTTGGACAAGTACCAGACAAGGTTATCGTAGACGAGGAACGTTTCTGGCAAGCAGCAGACCAGTTCTATAGTGAAGAAGCCTGGCCTCTCCTCAAGGCAACCTTAATTTTGAGTGTTGTCAATCTCTCAACCGGCTATTTAACAGAAGAAATCCGTGTCTTGTCAGGTGCCTATAGCCGTGCGCTTTCAGGAGTTCCAGAAGCCAAAGACAAGGTCAAAGCAGCCTACCAGCTAGCACAAGGTCCTTTCAAACAAGCTTTGGGTCTCTGGTATGCCCATGAAAAATTCTCTCCAGAAGCTAAGGCAGATGTAGAGAAAAAAGTGGCAACTATGATTGATGTCTATAAGGAACGCTTGGCTAAAAATGACTGGCTGACTCCTGAAACTCGTGACAAGGCCATCGTCAAACTCAATGTCATTAAGCCTTATATCGGTTACCCAGAAGAATTGCCAGAACGCTACAAGGATAAGGTAGTGGATGAAACGGCTAGCCTTTTTGACAATGCTCTAGCCTTTGCGCGTGTGGAAATCAAGCATAGTTGGAGTAAATGGAACCAGACTGTAGATTACAAGGAATGGGGCATGCCTGCTCATATGGTCAACGCCTACTACAATCCACAGAAGAATCTGATTGTTTTCCCAGCAGCTATTTTACAGGCACCTTTCTATGACTTGCATCAGTCATCTTCTGCTAACTACGGCGGTATTGGGGCAGTTATTGCCCATGAAATTTCCCACGCCTTTGATACTAACGGAGCTTCCTTTGATGAAAATGGTAGCCTTAAGGATTGGTGGACAGAGAGCGACTATGCTGCCTTCAAGGAGAAAACACAAAAAATTATTGACCAATTTGATGGACAGGATTCTTATGGAGCAACCATTAACGGTAAATTGACTGTGTCAGAAAACGTGGCTGACTTGGGAGGAATCGCAGCAGCCCTTGAAGCAGCTAAGAGGGAACCAGACTTCTCAGCAGAAGAGTTCTTCTACAACTTCGGTCGCATCTGGCGCATGAAAGGTCGTCCAGAATTTATGAAACTTTTGGCTAGTGTAGATGTGCACGCACCAGCCAAACTCCGTGTCAATGTGCAAGTACCAAACTTCGATGATTTCTTTACAACCTATGATGTCAAAGAAGGAGACGGTATGTGGCGTTCGCCAGAAGAGCGCGTGATTATTTGGTAATGCAAAGAGGCAGGTAAAACTCCTATAATTACACCTTCCTTATCTATGTACACCCCAAAAGTTAGATAGAACAATCTAGCTTTTGGGGTGTAGTTCATAGGGATTATGAAATTGAGGTCTTTTCTTATTTTAAAATTCATAGTAAAATATCCCCCTGTATCAAGATAACAGGAGGATTTTTATGTCTCAAAAGACTATCAACATAGGCTACGCCCGTGTATCTACTCATAAGCAAGACCTAGGATTGAAAGTGCAAATCGAAGCTCTCAAACATTGCGATAAACTTTTTATAGAAAAGGAATCTGGTGCAAATAACACTCGTCCTGAACTTACAAAAGCTTTAAAACTGGCCTCTGACTTTTCGAAAGACGGCAAGCAGGTTACTTTCACTATCTATAAGTTAGATAGACTGACTCGATCTATGTTTAAGCTACTAGAACTTATTGAACTATTTAATGAATCTAATATTCACCTAGTCAGTTTGCATGAAAAACTAGAAACAGGTTCTCTTATTGGTAGGTTACTTTGCATTATTTTAGGCTTTGTAGCAGAAAATGAGCTGGAAAATCTGAGGTTTCGCACAAAAGAGGGACTTCGAAAAGCTAAGGAAAATGGTGTTAGATTAGGAGCAAAACGGATTTCAAAAGAAAAGGAGGAGCGGATACTTAACAAATATCTACATTCAAATATAAGCATACGTAATATTGCAAAAGCTGAACAAATTTCTACATCAACCCTATATAAAGTGTTAGAACGTAATAAAGTGGCGAACAATCGTCAAAAAAAACGGAAAATCATTGCTAAAAACAGGGAAAAATGGTAGAATAAAGCCGTAAATTTGTTTCGATTAACGACCGTTAAACGATACACAAAAAATACCAGTCTAATACAGGTTAAAAACACTGTTAAACTCGTATTTTTTAAATATTCATATTGTTGTTTTGACTGTTTTATCAAACGGTCGTTACGCGATACAGTTAGTTCCCTATCTCTAAAGTAGTTAGCTAGTTTTTGGCAACAAAAAATTTAAAAATTATTAAGATATGTAATAGTATGATAGCTGTATTGTTCAGTTAATGGATGAAGGTTCATTTAAGGCTTCTATCAAGAACATTAAATGTTTAGAGAATGAGTTGGCTCAAAATTTTGCTTTTGTGGTCTTGAAAGGAAGTTGATTTTGTCATTTTATAAGCCTAAAAAGGCAATTTTATATTCCTGAGGAGGAAAAATTATGAATAAACTCACTAAACTAGGTATTGTTACCTTTTCTGCTGTCACTCTTAGTGCTGTAGTGACAACTTTGGTGCATGCCGAGGAAAACGTTGCGCCGCAGCCAAATGCTGCCGCGAGACCAACTATTCAACCAACACTCACACCAAAACCTAATAATAACTGGGTTGATTATAGTATGCTCGACCCAATTGCTAAACCAAAACCAAAGCCAGGCAAAGAAGTTTCGAAACCTGCTGAAAAGCCAGTAGAAGAGCCCGCGCCTGTCGAAAAACCTTCAACCGAGGGCAACATTCTTGCAAACGGAACAGATGAAGCCATCGCAGAGGACAAGAAAAATGCTGAGATCGAGAAAAAATACAACGTCGATCCAACCAATCAGCTACCCGAGCCAGGACTGCCAATCATAACGCCTGAACCAGAACAACCTATAACAGATTCTGAAGAGATGAAGAAGATGGTGGCGGAAGATTTGGCATACAAAGCTGGCGCAGTCATGTCTATGACTAAAGAAGAGAACGACAAGATTGTATCTGAAGCAAATCAAAAGCTTTACGCTCTTTCTGGAATAGATGCTGATAAACTTCTAAACACGCCAATTCCCGGAACAAATGGGCAAGGCTTTCCTACTTTAGCAGACTGGACTTATCGAGAATACGAAGTCCAAGCAGATTTCTTGGATGCTGATCGTGTCCAAAAATATGGATACACTACTGAATCCAGGATTGATAGTCCAGAACACGCAACAGTTAGATCATTACGGTTCGATACCGATAAAGATGATGCAGATGGAATACTAACAGCAAAAAAATTCTCCGACTACACTTTTAGCCATGTCGTAAAATCAGCTGCAGATCATCCAGATGTCGACCCAGATCCAAAAGTTGTCAGAGTTAGTTATGATGCAGCCTATGCTTTGCGTGGTTCTGGCTACAAAAATGGTAAAGGAGATAATCTTTTCCGCTACTATTTTATTTACACTAAAAATAAACCAGTAGAAGAAAAACCAACACCGAAAGATCCGCAACCAGCGGAAACAGAAAAACCTGCTGAAATTTCAAAACCAGTTGAAACAGTTAAGCCAACTGAGCAACCGAAACCAGCTGAGAACAAGCCGGTTGAAAAGCCAAAAATGACTCCAAAACCAGCAGAAAACCCTCAACCAGAGGTTAAACCTGCAGAGCAACCACAGCCTACTAAACCAGTGGAACCAGCTGAGAAGCCAAGTGAGAAACCAAGTGCTTCTGAAAAACCAGCTAACCCAGCAAAACCAGAGGTTAAACCAGTAGAGCAACCACAACCTGCTAAACCAGTGGAACCAGCTGAAAATGCTGGATTGCCAAAGGTTCCTTATCGAAACGACCAGCCAAAACGTTGGTTTAATAACGGAACAGGTCGTCCTACTCTAACAACAAACGACCTTGCTGTTCCCCTTCCTACTGAAAATGTAGAAAAAACATCTTACGGTTGGTGGACAGCTGAACCAGACCTGCTTCATGCAGGCTCTCATATAAAAGTAAATACTTTTAATTCGAATTTCAATAATCCGATGTTCGAAAACGGTAAAGAGATAAAATTTAAAGGTAGCGGATTTGGAGATATGGACAGTAGGTTTAAACCTGCTCTTGTTCGAGTAAAAGTTCCAGAATTGGAAGGAATGAACTACGAAGCTTATACAATCTTCTATGAAGTTCCTAATAAAAATGGAAAACCAACTTACGGAACAAATCGAACTCTCCAAGGTGGTGGTATCTTTTTGAATATCAAATCAAAAGAGAAGAAAGAAGATATCCAGGTTTATACACTGACTAAGGATAGAAAACTGGAAGAACTCTATTATCCAGGATACCCAGGTGAAGAAACAAATCGCTATGATGAGAAGACTAAAACTCATTCATACAATCTATTTGGTGAAACCTACGATACTTACGTTTTCTTGTTTAAGAATCCTGCTGAAAAACCAGCCGAGCAAGTGAAACCTGAAGTTAAGCCAAGCGAGCAACCTAAGCCAGACAAGCAGCCAAGTGTTCCTACTGTTCCAGCTGATCAACCACAGCCTACTAAACCAGTGAAACCAGCAGAAAAGCCAATCGAGAAACCTGTAGTTCCCGACACACCAAAACCAGTTGCACCAGCTGTTCCAGATCAACCACAACCTGCTAAGCCAGAGAAACCAACCGAACAACCTGTGAATCCAGTTGCTCCAGTAACACCGACAACTCCTGTAACGCCTACGCTTAACCCAGCCATCCCAAACAATACTCGTGTTCTTTCGAACAAAGCTGGAAGCGTTCGAGTACATGGTTCAGAAGCAACACTCAAAAATGTCAGCTATATCAAGGTAGAAGAAACCAAGTCGACTTCACTTGAATCAAAAGATTACAAGGCCTTCGACATTCATTTATATGACGCGAATGGTAAAGCTATCCAGCCAAACGGCATGGTTCTAGTAAGTCTTTCTGCTGATAAGCCAGTTGAAAATGTCTATTATGTTGCTCCAGATGGTACTTTACAGGCATTGAAGTTCAAACAAGATACAGATAAGGTGACTTTCGAAACTAACCACTTTAGTATCTATGCTATGACTTTTAAAGTTGCCGCAAGCCGTGATAACGGAGGTAGTCCAACTCCTGTTCCAGTTGTAAATAGTAGCAATACTCCAACAACTACAGAACAAAAAGGAAATGACTCAAGTAGTACAAAAACTCAAGCTGAGCCGTTAGCAACTAAGACTGAAACTATTTCGAAACAAGTAGCTAAGACTTTGCCAAATACTGGAGAAAATAATTCAATTCTCGCTACTCTATTTGGAATGTTAACTCTAACTGCTGGATTATTTAGCTTTCGTAAGGAGTCAGAATAACCCCAATTCATAGTTTATCTATCAATTATTTTAGATTGTGAAAAAATCAATTTGAGGAGATAATTTAGAAAATCTTTTCATGATAAAACGCATAATATCAAACTTTCTACACTTGATATTATGCGTTTTTATAATTCTAATACTCTTCGAAAATCTCTTCACCCACGTCAGCTTAATCTGCAACCTCAAAGCGGTTCTTTGAGTAACCTGCGGCTAGTTTCCTAGTTTGCTCTTTGTTTTTCATTGAGTATTAAATTACGATATCTATTGTCATCATCTTTCTAGAAAAAAGGATTGAAAGTTTTTTCGTGAGCGATGGTTGTAGCTGGACCATGCCCTGGATAGACATCATAGTTTGGTAGGGTGAAGAGTTGGGTCTGGATACTATGAAGGAGTTGCTCCATGCTACCAGTCGGAAGGTCGGTTCGTCCGATGGTTTCACGGAATAGGGCATCACCTGTCAAGACTAGGTGAGCCTCAGGAAAGACGATAGAAACACCACCGATAGAGTGCCCTGGTGTTGGCAAGACGGTGAAACGAAATTCCTCTAGTTGGTATTTTTCATGAAAGACAAAGGTGTGTTCAGCTGGTTTTGCGACCACATCCGCCATATCATCGTGGCGGGGAAGCCCAGAGAGATTGTCGACAGGAGTATAGAGCCAGCTAGCTTCGCTCTCTGCGATATAGACAGGAGGATTGCCAAAAGTCTCGCGAACCAAGTCCAGACTCATGATATGGTCATAATGGGCGTGGGTCAGGAGAATAGCGCAGATCGGTTTGTTGATCTTCTCGATGGTCTGACGAATGGCTTCCCAATGGCTGCCAGGGTCGACGACGATGAGGTTCTTTTCGCCTTCCAAATAATAGGTATTTTCATAGGCAACGGGATTCACAGTTTTATGGATTTTCATATTGGCTCCAATCTCAAAGAATGTACTAAATTAAGTATAGCACAGTTGGGGAGAATAAGCTTAAAAAGGAAATAGGGCTAGAAAGAATGATGAGGTTTGGATAAGAAAAATAAGCCCCGAATGAATTCGAGGCTTAAACTGCTTTAATTTCCTGCGTAATATTTTTGGATTCCCTTGACAATCCCTTCAACCAGTTTATCTTGGTAGTCACTACTGCGGATTTTTTGATTTTCTTCTGGATTATCCATATATCCCATCTCTAGCAAAACAGCTGGTTTGGCTGTTTCGCGAAGAACAGCAAAGGTAGCTTGCAAAAGTCCAGCATCTCTGGCTCCAGTTTCCGCTAGCAGTGAAGAATGGATATAGGCAGCAAGACGGTTACTTTCACTTATTCGTTCAGGATTATTATGCCAATCCTTGTTAATCTTGCTAGGAAAACCAGGTTCTTCCTTGTAAGAATAGGTCTGGATACCTAGATTCACGGTTGTATCATTCCCTTTTGCATTGAAATGAAGGCTAATGAAAAAGTCAGCATTGGTCTTGTTGACCATACGAGAACGTTCGGTAATAAAATCAACGTCTATATCACTATCTCGAGAGGTGAGAACGGTATAGCCTAGGCCTTCTAATCGTTTACGTAATTTACGGTAAACTTGTAGGTTCAATTCTTTCTCAGCTATGCCGTAATAATAAGCACCGCGATCCTTACCACCGTGTCCTGGATCTAGAAAAATAGTTTTAGAGTAATGTCCTTTTTGAAAACCTTGTGCTACTTCACGAAGCCATTTTCCATTTCCTTGGAAGAGCTGGTTTTTGCCATCCACTGCATAGGTTCCTGTGACATACACACCATCGTCCTTAAGATAGTACCAAGCTTGATAGTCTGGGTCATAAATCCATTCCTTATGGGCCATGTAGCCACCAGATTTAAGATAGTAGGCACCAATCCATTGTTTTTTGGCATAGCGTCCACCAGCTTTGAGATAAAACCAACTAGAGTAGTTTTGGTCGTAGACCCATTCCTTATCTGCCATAGCACCGCTGGATTTGAGGTAGTAATCGTCCTTCCAGACATTGGCCAACATTCTACCGTAGCCATCAAAAGCATACCACTTACCATTGATTTGGCTCCATTGGTTGGATAAATATTTACCTGAGCCATTGATATAGTACCAATTATTTCCCATTTGATACCAGCTATTTTCAAGCAAGTAGCCATGACTATCAAAGAGATAACCATCATAGAGAGTATCTGTAAATTTGACCCCAGTTTGACTATAAAAAGTCCACTTGCTTCCTTCTTTTACCCAGCCAGTCTGTATAGGTTGATTGGGTTTGGTTTTCGTAGAAAGAGAAGGTTTGGTTTCTTGCTCACTCGAACCAGTTGTAGTTGACGAAGTTTTTGTACTAGCTTGTGAACTGCTAGCAGAAGTAGTTGTAGAACTACTAATATGGTTACTAGTAGAATGACTTGTGTCATCAGCCAAAACGACTTGGCTTGATAAGCCAAGAATAGCCAAAGCTAAAAGTGTCAGTCTTTTGTATGAATTCATGTTATTTGCCTTTCTAGAGAGATGAAAATTTAGTAATTATCGTAAAAAACTGTTCATATTACTATTATACACTAAAAAAGTTAGAAAATTACTAAAATATCAAATCTTTTCTTATTGAAAAAGAAGAAAGTATTTTTATTTCACTAACTTTTAACGCAACCAATATCAAAACAAAGTTAGATGAAGAACTAGATAAATTTGTTGTTTTAGTGTGAATCTTATGTTATCCTCCTTCCCAACAAACTGAATAAGCTTTAGAGTCCTCTTTTCTAGTTTTCATATTCTTAAAAAAGTGATAAAATGGTAGGAAGAATTGGAGAGTAGAGATGCCAAAAGAAGTGAATTTAACAGGCGAAGAAGTTGTCGCTTTAACCAAAGAATATTTAACGGAAGAGGATGTTGCTTTTGTCCATAAGGCCTTGGTCTATGCGGTGGAATGCCACAGTGGTCAATACCGCAAATCAGGCGAACCTTACATTATTCACCCTATCCAAGTGGCAGGTATTTTAGCCAAACTCAAGCTGGATGCTGTAACGGTAGCTTGTGGTTTCTTGCATGATGTGGTAGAAGATACAGATGCGACCTTGGACGATTTGGAAAGAGAGTTTGGACCTGATGTGCGCGTGATTGTCGATGGGGTTACTAAACTTGGTAAGGTCGAGTACAAATCGATCGAGGAGCAGTTGGCTGAAAATCATCGTAAGATGCTTATGGCCATGTCTGAGGACATCCGTGTTATCTTGGTCAAACTGTCAGACCGCTTGCACAATATGCGGACCTTGAAACATCTTAGAAAAGACAAGCAGGAGCGCATTTCCAAAGAAACCATGGAAATCTATGCCCCACTTGCCCATCGTTTGGGGATCTCCAGTGTCAAATGGGAATTGGAAGACCTATCTTTCCGTTATCTCAATCCAACGGAGTTTTACAAGATTACCCATATGATGAAGGAAAAGCGCAGAGAGCGTGAAGCCTTGGTGGATGAAGTAGTCACAAAATTAGAAAACTATACGACGGATCGTCACTTGAAAGGGAAGATTTATGGTCGTCCTAAACATATTTACTCGATTTTCCGCAAAATGCAGGATAAGAGAAAACGCTTTGAGGAAATCTATGACTTGATTGCCATTCGTTGTATTTTAGATACCCAAAGTGATGTTTATGCCATGCTTGGTTATGTGCATGAGCTTTGGAAACCCATGCCTGGTCGTTTCAAAGACTATATCGCCAACCGCAAGGCCAATGGTTACCAGTCTATCCATACGACTGTTTATGGGCCAAAAGGGCCGATTGAATTCCAGATTCGAACCAAGGCCATGCATGAGGTGGCTGAGTACGGGGTTGCGGCTCACTGGGCTTATAAGAAAGGCATTAAGGGGCAGGTTAACAGCAAGGAATCAGCCATTGGAATGAACTGGATTAAGGAGATGATGGAGCTCCAAGACCAGGCTGATGATGCCAAGGAATTTGTGGACTCTGTGAAGGAAAACTATCTGGCTGAGGAGATTTACGTCTTTACTCCAGATGGAGCTGTCCGTTCTCTTCCAAAAGATTCAGGACCGATTGATTTTGCCTATGAAATTCATACTAAAGTTGGTGAAAAAGCAACTGGTGCCAAGGTCAATGGTCGCATGGTTCCACTGACAACCAAGCTCAAGACAGGGGATCAGGTTGAAATTGTCACCAACCCTAATTCCTTTGGGCCGAGCCGTGACTGGCTCAACATGGTCAAGACCAGCAAGGCCCGCAACAAGATTCGCCAGTTCTTTAAAAACCAAGATAAGGAATTGTCTGTCAATAAGGGTCGTGAAATGTTGATGGCTCAGTTCCAAGAAAACGGCTATGTGGCCAATAAATTTATGGACAAGCGCCATATGGACCAAGTTCTGCAAAAGACTAGCTACAAGACAGAAGAATCCCTCTTTGCGGCTATTGGTTTTGGCGAAATTGGTGCTATTACCGTCTTTAACCGTCTGACTGAAAAGGAACGTCGTGAAGAAGAACGTGCCAAGGCCAAGGCGGAGGCAGAGGAACTTGTCAAAGGCGGCGAAATCAAAGTTGAAAATAAAGAGACCCTCAAGGTCAAGCATGAGGGTGGAGTGGTCATTGAAGGTGCCACAGGTCTCCTAGTGCGGATTGCTAAGTGTTGTAATCCAGTTCCTGGTGACGATATTGTCGGCTATATCACCAAGGGGCGTGGTGTGGCTATTCACCGTGTGGACTGTATGAACCTGCGCGCCCAAGAAAACTATGAGCAACGTCTCCTTGATGTGGAATGGGAAGACCAGTATTTAAATTCAAATAAGGAGTATATGGCCCATATCGATATTTATGGCCTCAACCGTACAGGCCTCTTAAACGATGTGTTGCAAGTCCTCTCAAACACAACTAAGAATATCTCGACAGTCAACGCCCAGCCAACCAAGGATATGAAGTTTGCTAATATCCATGTATCCTTTGGCATTGCTAACCTCTCGACGCTGACTACGGTTGTGGACAAGATTAAGAGTGTGCCAGAAGTTTACTCTGTCAAACGGACCAATGGCTAATTGTCCTAGCTCTTACTAGAAAGGCTATCATGAAAATTATTATCCAACGGGTTAAAAAAGCCCAAGTGAGTATCGAAGGTCAGGTTCAGGGAAAAATCAATCAGGGGCTCTTATTGCTGGTTGGTGTTGGACCAGAGGACCAAGAGGAAGATTTGGACTATGCCGTGAGAAAGCTTGTCAATATGCGGATTTTTTCAGACGCAGAAGGCAAGATGAACCTGTCTGTCAAAGATATTGAAGGAGAAATCCTCTCTATTTCTCAGTTTACCCTATTTGCGGATACCAAGAAAGGCAATCGTCCAGCCTTCACAGGCGCAGCCAAGCCTAGTATGGCATCAGATTTCTATGATGCTTTCAACCAAACATTAGCGCAAGAAGTGCCCGTTCAGACAGGCATCTTTGGAGCGGATATGCAGGTTGAGCTGGTCAATGACGGACCAGTTACCATTATCCTAGATACTAAAAATAGATAAGGAGAGGATGGGAAAAATCTCAATTTTAGTAGAAAATGAAGTAAATTTTTCCACAATAAAACGCACATTATCAAGTTTTTCAATAACTGATAATATGCGTTTTTCTCATCTTGAAGACTTTTTGCCACGCCTTGTACAATATAGAAACAAATCCTTTGATTAAATTATTTATCTAATTTTTTGGGGGTAGTACAAAATTTTTTTCCAACATTTTTGTTATAAATAATATTTCAACCGTTCAAGTATTCCTATATAAGTTTCAAAAATAATTGAGAATCTATAAATAATTCTATTTTCTAGATGGGGTTTTATAGACACTTAAACCACCATTATCAAGTACTTCAACTTTATAACCAGCTTTTCGTAATTCTGTTGCAGTTTTTTTAGCGATTTTTTCCTTATCTTCGCTTGAATATTCCCAGAAAGGTACAGATTTTTTTGCTATACTAGAGCTCCGAAAGATGTCAGACTCCATCCAGACATGAAACATAGTACGTAATTTCCGGTCAGAGAAAAAACCACCACCATCATAAACAACAGAATCAGGCTTATTTTTAAATCTATAAATAACATATTTTTTATAATTTTTGTGTAATTGTTCTTTCTGAGCAGTTGTCATTACAGTGTTGCTAAGATGTTTCTTTGCTGTCAATGATGAATAGTAATAGAATCTCATGTAAGCGCCTCCTTTTAATTGTATTTATTTTATCATGGTGCTTTATTTATGTCAATGTTAACATAGAGAAAATTTAAAAATTGATAAAATCACTGATGTGAATGTTATATTTGAAAATTAGTTTTCAATAAATGATAATCTTGTTTAAAAATATACAGTATGTTATAATTGAAAAAACTGCTGATAAAAGAAGGTTACTATTATGAAAATCTGTAAAAATTGCCAAATCGAATTCGACGAATCTCATAATTTTTGTTCAAGGTGTGGCTCTAAATTAGAAAAAATTGTAAAATACGAAACTTTAGGAACAGAATACTTTCAAACTCGATATCCTAATGACCCGCTTTTTAGTGGGCGAATTGCTCAATATAAAAGTTGTCGTAACCATTTTAAAAGATTTATTTACGATGATTACCATTACTACATAAGTGAAATGGAACTTTGGAAAGAAGAAATACCTACAGGTGAAAGAACTCTCATTGCGACTTTAGATAACATAGAAAAGACTCATCACGATATTAGTTCATTATTTTTATTTGTAAATAAAGATGGTATTATAGTTTACTCTGAAAACTTAAAATATTTGTATTATTATCCACACTATTCAGAGTCCGGTATAAATTACTGTGATAAAGTCTCAACGACAGAATCTCAAATTGTAAGCGATATATATATTTCTGATAACTTGATTTTTTACTGTTTAGCATCTGAACCTTCTGTTTTTAATGAAGTAGTATTTGATAAACATTCTAAGCAGTCGAAACAAATACCTATATCAATCGCTCAAAAAAACAGTAAAATTGAAAAACTTAATGTAATTACGGGAGAAAAGGAAATTATATTCTCTTCAATTTATCTAGGTGACATTTATATTGAACCTACAATGACAACATCAAATGGATATGGATTATCTGGCAATAGAGATTACTTGGCTTTTTCTGTCAATATTTATAATATTTCGAGTGAGACAGATTTTGATTCTTGTGAAGCGAAAGACACGAAAGTTTTATTTAATCTAAATACGAAAGAAATTAAAATTTTACCAACAGACACATTAGGGAGATATTTTCTATTCCTAGATGCTCGAAGAAATCAAATTTGGTATGTGGATATGGAACAATTTAAGCATATTAGATATGATATTGAAACTGGTATAATAGAAGAACTTGAACATAGTGATAAATTCGATCTTCATACTTACTTTGATGGTGTTGATGCTTATTATTATAAAGGATACCAGTGTTCCAAATTATTTAGAAATGGAAGTACTGAGGAATTTATTAATACAGAGACACATGGTGATGAAAGCTTTTTTAAAACTGATAAATGGATTATGTTGTTAAGTGATACAAACACGTTTTTCCGTACTGAAACATACCTTTATTTTGAAAACGGTGCGATTAGCCCAACTTATCAATCAACATTTACTCTCACAGAACAGTTAATTTAAAATTAATTCCTATCTTGTTTTATTGAGAAACGCCTAGGCTTGAAAGTAAATATGACCAAGACTAAGATTACTAGACCAAGAGAGTTGAAATGTCTAGATTTTGGAATCTAGAAATCATCAGATTGTTTGAGAAATCGTCCACATCAAGATAGTATTCGGAGATTTAAGCTTAAATTGAAGAAACTAACTGTAGTATAGACTTAACAAGACGTATTGAACAACTGAATTTGTCCATTCGAGGATGGATAAACTATCTCTCATTTGGAATTATGAAAAGTATAGTCACCAGCATAGATGAGCACTTGGGTACTCGCTTACGAGCGATTATCTTGAAGTAATGGAGGAAGAAATTTATACGATTATGGGGATCGCTTAAGTTAGGGATTCCTAAATGGATAGCAGATAAGGTATCTGGTTGAGGTGACTACTATCAATGAGTAGTTCAGAGGTCGGTATTAAAAGTACGATATCAAAAGCAGTCCTTGAAAAACATGGACTGCTTTTGTGTTTGGATTATTACCTTGAACGACATGCGTTAAAAGTTAGTTGAACCTCCGTAGTTCAAACGGCACGTACGATGGTGTGAGAGGGACTAAAGATTGTTCCTTACTCGATTCCAAAAATACTCCAAAATGAAATCTGTTCTTGATAGGCTTTTGGGAAGTCTCTTTTCAGGCTTTGGCTTATGCGATAGGAAGGGATAAGGTGGCCTAGGGTTAGGAGAGTGCCCTGAAGGAAAAGTGGGAAACCACTTAAACATATCAAGGAGAGAATCATCAGGCTATCCCATAGGAGGATTTGTAAGGTAAAACGCCAGAATCTTGGTCTAATCTGGGAATAGAGGTGACTAAAGTGGTCACAAAGTTGGTTAGAAAGATAGGTCAATAGCACAGGATGAAAGAAAATGAGCCAACCACTATAAATCAAAATCCAGTCCCAAGTAAGCCCCTCTTTAAATGTCAAAAATGCCAGCATGATTCCATCAATGACAAGGAGTTGAATGGTTTTGATGAAGATGATTTTTTTCATGCTAAAACCTCTTTTTCCTTAGAGACACTCCCATAAAGAGATGTGTTTATCGTAAAAATCTGGATAGTATTCTCTTAGGTAGTCAGCCGTCATATAATATAAAGTAGAATGACAAGCAGTGATGATTGGCATAAGAGAGTAAAAACGCTGAGAACTAATGAAGGCTAAGAGGACAAAAAATAGAAAATCAATGGAGAGAACCCCTAAATAGTAGAAGCGAATCTTTTTATTGATTTGAGGATAAATCTCAGCGAATTGATGTTTGAGTCGGACAACCAAGCGAAATAACAGGAGTCCTTGAGTAAGGAGGAAAATAAAACCAGATAGCAAGAGCCACTCCAAAGATGTCTCGGGTCTTTTGTTAAAAAATGCGAATAGTAGCAAATCGATGACTGCAATTGCTGTAAAATGGATTCTAAAGAGTTTTTTCATAAGATGACCTCCCTCTTTTATCTAACTTCATTCTACTCCAAAAGAATGGGAGTTACAAGTAAAATGATAAAAATAGCAGAAGGGAGATTCTCTTAAGTCGACTTGTTTTTTTATTTAAGTTTTCTTCTATTATCTTACTTCTTCATCATTCCAGACAAACAAAGCTCCGATTGCATTGAGGATATAAAAGATGTATTTTCCGATATTGGCAAAATTTCCTTGAATACCAGCTTTTGTCAGCTGAACGAAATTGTAAATCAACCAAAAGCCCCACTGAGTTGTTAGTTTCAATGCGTTAAAAGCATTGGCAATGAGTGAGAGTGCAAAGGCAATAGTTGTTACGTAGGCAAGAAGATTCATCTTGCCCCCATATCCGATATAGTTGGTCACAAAGGCAAAGAGGAAGGCGATGATGGAAATGATGATGGCCGCCAATTTTAGCTGTTTTTGGCTCATTTGGTTGGGTCTGCCTTCTTGAGAAACTTCCCATTTCTTTATAGCAAAGGTATAAATGAGGAAGGTGACGGGATAGGTGATAATGGCCGCCTTATTTCCAAGGATATAATCAATAGTGCCAGACAAAATGGTATTAATAATACCAAAGTAATTTCCCCATTTGCTTAATTTTCCCGTGAAACGAGTGGACAACATGGAAATCCCAACGTTGGTTACGGAAATCAATCCAAAGGGTACAAGAGCAGTCCATGGTCCCCAGTCTACAAATTTGTCGAGACGGGAGTTGAGGTAACCAGATGCAATCGCAATCCCAACGACCAAAGCAACCCCGAAGAGGTCAAACCATTTGGATGTCGCAAAAATTTTGAGTGATTTTTTCATATATTAAAATATCTTTCTTTTTTTACAAATATTCTACAACTAAATGAAAGTAAAATCAAATGATAGAAATAAAACCCTGAAAATAAAACTTTCAGGGTTGGTTGGGTACTTGAGAAATTAGTCGATTTTCTCGACGTATAGTTGTTTGGCAATGTCCATACCTACTTGTAAATCCTCTTCGTTACTGAGGATAGTGAAAGTATTGCTGAAGCCATCAAACTGCTTGACTTGGAGCGAATCACCGATGCAAAGTGAGTGCTTGTCCAGATAATGGAGAATGTCAAAACTATCGTGCACCCGGGTCAGGCGGTAGGCGCCAGCTTCCTTGATATCAGCTAGTGGGAGGTTGTTGATTTCAACCAGGAGTTCTCCCTTGGCAGGAATAGTTCCTCCGTGAGGGCAGGTCTTGGGGTATCCAAGTAATTTTTCTAGTCTCTCCACGAATAGCTCAGAGACAGTATGTTCCAAGACTTCAGCTTCCTCGTGAATCTGGTCACTCGTATAGTCTAAATGATGAACTAGAAAAACTTCAATCAAGCGGTGTTTACGGTAGAGTTCAGAGACCAGTTTAAGTCCAAGGTCAGTCAGTAGATAGCCACATTCCTTGTCCTTGAGGATGAGATTTTCACTCTTCATCCGTTTAATCATTTCAGTTACGGCAGGGGGAGAGACTTGCATACGAGCCGCAATTTCCTTGTTGGTGATTTTATGCAGGTCTGTGCCAATTTCATAAATACATTTTAGATAATCTTCTTTATTCGGGGTCATTCGTTTCCTCTTGTCTAATATCTTTATCTAGTATATCAAAAAAAGCTAGATTTCTCTAGCTGTGACTTTTTATGTTATACTTATTGCAAGAGAAAAAACGAGGAGATGGATATGACGAAAATAGCTCTTCTTTCAGATATTCATGGAAATACCACCGCCTTGGAGGCTGTTTTGGCAGATGCTCGGCAGCGAGGAGTGGATGAATACTGGCTTTTGGGAGACATTCTCATGCCAGGGACAGGGCGTAGAAGGATTTTGGATTTGTTGGCTCAACTACCGATTACGGCTAGAGTTTTGGGAAACTGGGAAGACAGTCTGTGGCATGGTGTCCGCAAGGACTTGGATAGTACTCGTCCCAGTCAACGCTATCTCTTGCGCCAGTGCCAGTATGTTTTAGAGGAAATTTCCCTAGAAGAAATTGAACTGCTTCACAATCAACCTCTCCAGCTCCATCGTCAGTTTGGTGATTTGACGGTAGGAATTAGCCACCATCTTCCTGATAAGAACTGGGGGAGAGAGTTGATTCATACTGGAGCACAGGAGAATTTTGACCGCTTGGTGACCAATCCGCCCTGTGATATTGCTGTTTATGGTCATATTCACCAGCAGTTGCTTCGTTACGGGACTGGTGGGCAATTGATTGTCAATCCGGGTTCGATTGGGCAACCATTCTTTCTAGATGCTCAGTTACGGAAGGACTTGCGAGCCCAGTATATGATTTTGGAGTTTGATGACAAGGGCTTGGTAGATATGAACTTCCGACGGGTAGACTACGATGTGGCAGCTGAATTGCAGCTGGCTAAAGATTTGAAACTTCCCTATTTTGAGGTTTACTATGAAAGTCTGGTCAATGGTATCCACCATACTCATCATCAGGAATTTCTGAGAGAATTGGCCCAGAAAGAGGGTTATGATAGGGAATTAGATGCCTGGTTGAAAGGTGGTAATGATTGACATTACAACTAAAAAGGGTATAATAAAAGAAAAAGAAGAGTAGAGGCAGGGGAGCCTCGTAAAAAGGAGAAGAGGATGCAAATTCCAAGTAGATTTACCATTGCGACTCATATGCTGATAATCATTGCCCTCAAGGGGAAGGAAAGCAAGGTGACCAGTGATTTTTTAGCTGCTAGTGTCGGGGTCAATCCTGTCATTATCAGAAAGACCTTGTCCCAGTTGAAGAAGGCAGAGCTGATTTCAGTAGCGCGTGGAACAGGTGGGACAGAGATTGTTAAGGATCTCAAAGACATTAGTCTTTTAGATGTTTATCAGGCGGTTGAGTGTCTTGGTAAGACTGGTCAACTTTTTAGTTTCCATGACAATCCAAATCCAAATTGCCCAGTTGGAGCTCATATTCATGATGTTTTAGATCAAAAATTGGAGAAAATCCAGCAGGCTATGGAGGCTGAACTTGGTCAGACTAGTCTAGAACAAGTCGTGGCCGATGCAGAGAGTCAGATGAAGGATTGAGAGGGATAGATGCCCAATGTCATTAAGTTAAGAAATTCAAATACAATTCTGTATTTGGGTTTCTTTTTTATGTGATAAACTATAGTTAAGGAGGTATTTCCCATGATAAAACAGATGAAAGCTCAATCGGTAGTTGATTTCATCTATAGAGTAACATAAATCTCAAAAAATAGGGTGAAAAAACCTTTATTTGTTATGCACAAAAATAGAAGATAGGATAGAAAATCACTTTGATGACCTCAATCGTATCTCCTATCCAAATAGTTAGTTTACTAACTTAATGACATTGAGGTTATCTTGTGCATTTTTTAGTTATTAAAATAATCAATTTCCTTTATGACCTAATTTTTCTCTACAAGCTCTTTGGAGCAGAGCAACTGTAAGTATGAAAACCACACATAGAACCAAGATACTGCCCTCAATCCCAAAAACACCGCCGGTATATAAATCTTGACCCGTTAAATTTGTACTGAGTAAACTAAAAGGAACTTTTACCCCGCTCACATTCATTCCTAGAGCAATACACGGTATGCTATTCCAAATAAAATGAAATCCACTACTAAAAGAGAGGCTTTTTGTAAAAACACTGAACAATGACATCAATATTCCAAAAAAGAACAGTGTAAAAAACGAGATAATTGTGAAACCACCATTCAAAGAATGAACAAATGTAAAGGTAAAAGCTTGGATTCCACTGCTGATATACCAGTTAAAATTTTTCGATAAAATTGCTAAAATTCGACCTCTGAATAAGAATTCCTCTGCGTAACTTTGTACAACAAATCCGACTATTACTAATAAATATACTGTTGAATTAGGTGTAAAAGAATAGCTAATACTTACTTTTGATACTGTTGTAATAAGAAGTAACCCAATTGATAATACAATTGTTCCTACCAACATGCCAAATATATACTTACAAACATATTTCCATATATTTGTTGTTTTACACAGTCGGAATTTATAGGAAAATTGAGTTCCTGGGAAAAGAAGTAACAAATTTGAATATTGAAAAAACAATATATCTAACAAAAGCGACCTAAAGTTCCCACAAATAGTAAGATAGAAAAAACCACTAATTATTTTACAGGAAATGGTATAGAGTAATACCAAAAAAGTTGCTCTTAATGATTTTCTACTTTCCATTTTTTATAGGTGTTTTCTCTATCAAATCATCTTTTTTAACTCTATCAATTAAAATACTAATTGTTAAACAAACTAAAACTGCTACACATAGAGTCAGAAGTACTATAATTAAATTGTTTAATTGATATAGGTAGGCTACAAAATTTCCCATAATTGACACAATTATTATAGATACAATAATGGGAACATTAATTGATTGTGTCATTTGGCCTACCAGAATTGAAGCTAACACTACACTAAGTACAAAAAAGCCTGCAAACATAGCTACGAAGATAGCTTTTAACACATATACAAACAAGCCAATTGATAAAACACCAAGAGAGAGTCTTACAAAATAAAAAATAAGATTTTCAAGCAACAAAACAGGAACTAGACTTAATAAACAATGAATAGACAAAGAAATAACTTTACTTAGGAATATCTCAAATCTACCTCCTGGAAATAAAAAGATCATTTCCCTTGCATTTCCAATATAATCTTTTAATAACAAGCGATTTAGAATGACAACACCATAAATAGCAGCAACAGATACTGTTAATGTTGAAGCCAAAGTCATTATGCCTGCAGAGTCAGTTAAAATAGAGTTTTGATCAGATGACTCAAAATGTCCTACCAAACTGAAAAAAATCAAAGCTGATAAGTTGACTAATATATTTGTCCACATAATGCCCCTAAAATGACGACCATGGGTAGTGAACTCACAAATGATCTGTTCCTTCATACACCGTATTCCTCTTTTATTTTTCTATAGAATTGTTCAAAAGTTTCAAAACCTTGTCGCTTAATTTCCAAAACATCTGTATCCACTAAAATTTCTCCTTGCTGAATAAAAATAAGGCGATCAGTTATCTTCTCTAATTCAGCAAATGAATGGCTTGAAATAATAATCAACTTCTCTTGTTTTTTGAAATCCAGCAAAAGATGCTGAAGAAAAAGAATTCCATCTCTATCCAAACCATTAAATGGTTCATCTAGTATCAATATCTCTGGATTATGCAAACATGCTAAGGCAATATTAAGGCGTTGCTTCATACCTAAAGAAAATTTACAAATCATATCTCCTAAGTAAACATTTAGTCCAAATTTTTTTAGATAACTTTCAATATCCACAGATTGACAAGCATAATAACGTGTATGATTGTCAAAAACCTCTTTTACAGTATAAGCTCCAAAGCTATCTGGAAAAGGAAAGACAACACCGACTTTTTTAAGGAATTCGTTATAATTGAAAGAATTTACGATTTTATCGTCGAGAGCAACGGTTCCAGTAGGTTGACTTAATCCCAAAATACATCGGAATAGTGTTGTTTTTCCTGCACCATTATTTCCTATAACACTATAGACTTGCCCATAGTTCAAGGAAAGGCAGACGTTATTTAATAGCATGTTGTTCTTTACAACTTTTGTTAAATTAGAAACTGTTAACTTACTCATAACTATTTCCTCCTAGATAATGTTATTAGTGATAAAAAAAATCCAAAGCAAGCCCAAACTATTAGTGTGGAAAAATTCTGGCTGTCAACATACTCTAGTCTAAAAATGGATGAACGGATTATCTGACTAGCTGGTACAAAAGGCAAATACTTATATAAAGTTATTGTCCACGAAGGTAGTCTATCTGCTGCATAGATAATTGGAGAAAACAGTAATCCACCGATCATAATTAGCTGTGTTACTAAGGGGACAACATTTGATGGTAGAATATAGGCAATTGCAAAACCAACTAATAACAAGGAAAAAATAATCAATAATACAGATAAGATTGAATTAATCCCGATTGAAACATCTAAGCCAAAACCGAATGTGCTAATCAATATACTTGATAAGATTCCTGGTAGACATAATAAGCCCCAAATTAATAAATCAGACAACAGTATCTCTACTCTCGAAACAGGCAAGGTTTTCTGGTATTCGTAAACACCATTTTGCTTGGCTTCGCTAACAATTTGAGGTGCCAGTACACAAGTAACAGCAATCACATTTATAGCCATAGCTCCTGTACAAAGATAAGACTTCTCTGCTTGATTAGTTGAATGGGTAATGAATAGAAAACCATAAATGACTGCAAATGATAAAACAATTTGAACGACAACAAAGACTGGAATATAAAACTTGTGACGAAGTAAGCTCCATTTTACCAATCCACCGAATTTAGATAACCTTTTTTGACTATTATTCATTTATGTACTCCTCGTAGTCATCAGAGAGAGTTCTCAACTTTATCTCATAACTAACAATTCTATCTGTTTTCAGTAAATCAAAAATAACCGATATTACCTCTGTAAAACAATCTTCACTGACTGTAAAAATCAAACGTTTTTCAACATCATCATATTTCAAGTTATTATGATTCAAGAAATGAAAAAGTTCCTCTTTATTAACACCTGAAAGCGATACTTGATGCTTTAACTGACGAGCATTTTTAGACTCTGATACAAGCACATCTCTTTTAATACGCCCTTTATCAAATAGTAAGTATCGATCAGCATACCTCTCTACCTCAAATAAATTATGACTGACAATGATAACTGTTGTTCCTAAATTTGCAAGAGAACGCAAGTAACGCCATATCAAAGTCCTTCTAAATGGATCAACATCATTAGTTGGCTCGTCCAGAACTAAAATAGATGGGATATCGACGACTGACATCGCAAAAGATGTTAATCGCTGAAGTCCACCTGAAAGCTTTTCGCCAGCTGTATGCTTCCATTGGTTAATCTCTAAGAAATCAATTAATTCTTTGGTACGACTTTCAACCGCTGAAGAATTCATTCCTTTTACAGCACCAATGCATTTAATTGCTTCCTGTACTGTGACTCCCTTAATTGGTACTTGAAACTGCGGCATGGAAGAAACAAGTTCTCTCGCTTTTCCAGGTTGTTTGGTTACATCTACTCCTTTAATATGTATTGTCCCCTCATCTGAGGCTACTGTGCCATTTATTTGATTCAGAAACGTACTCTTTCCAGCTCCGTTATGACCTACAATTGCAACGATCTGACTACTATAAAAAGTAATACTAATGTCATCTGTAACATTTTTTTGACCGTAAGACTTTTTCAAATGTCTTACAACAATAGTTTCTTGTTTCATGAATACCTCACAATCTGTGCTATAAAAAATAAAAGAAGTAATAATAGCAAGATAGTTATAATAGTGCTAAAAATACGACATGCTCTCCATACTATCTTTTCTTTATTTGTTAAAGAATCTCTATTATTATCAAAATTATTTTTCAAAAATGGATTATCAAATAACATATATATCAGTAATCGGCCATCAGTATGTTTTGTTAGTCGTAATTGCCACAATAATCTAAAAATCATAATATAAATGGATATTGTTATATATGGACTAAAAAAATAATCACTTATTAGGTAAAAACAAGACAAGATAATACTGTCAAACAATGGACCTGCTAAAATAGCCATACTTCTTTCAAAAAGTGGCCAAAGCCAAACATGTGTCAAATCAACTGTTGCTACTGATTTCTTCCAAGAAAAACGTAGAACTTTCCCTATATTTGTAACATTATTTGAAAACAAAATATGCATTCCTTCATGTATTATTGTGGTAAACAATGAGAAGAATACTCCAAATATTAAAAGCAAAATTTGGTTCTCTCTACCAAAATCATATTCAAGAAAAGGGAGTTTCGTTATACAAAATAAATTGTAAACTATAGCACCTCCTCCAAAAATGATTGCTAAAATTCTAAGAAAAAGTAGGTAGTTATTATCAGAATTCGGGATAGAGTTACCACTTTCAAAGAAATGATTCTCTTTCAATAATTCAAATAAAGGATCCCCGATTAATTGATGAGGTAATGATTCTATAATAGATTCATCCCATGTAATTTCATCAAAGACTAATAATTTCGAGCCTGTTGAATAAAGTAAGTAATCATTTTTACGAGTTTTCCTAAAGTAAATTTCTTGATTAAGTGACTCTATAACAATTACTTCAGTATTATTTTTTGTCATAATACCTGAAAATTTCCCATTTTTTAGCATCCCCATTCCCACATGTTGGACAATCATCAGCGTATCTCTCCCACGATGGGTGAGTAAACGAAGAGCCGTCTTCGTAGTTAATCTCATATTGTGTACTAAGGCTACTTGGTCTTGCATAGCCTGTCAGGACTCGAACTGCCTCATCAACAATAGCTGCCGTCAATTGAAAAATAGCTGGTGCATAGGCAATTGTCGGTGGATTAAAATCAATATTTCTAAATCCCACAAACTGCTCGACAAATTTATCATCATGCAAAGTATAATGGATATTCAAACAATCAAAGCATCCCGTCACTTTTGGAATGACAGAAAATACCCTACCTCGACTAACCTGCGACGCACCAAACACACAAGGCAAACCTGCTTTTATAATTGCTTGATTTACCGTTTTTTGTGCTTGGAAAGGTGGTTCGTCAATAACGCAGATGACCAAATCAATACCTTCTGTAAATTCTAGTACATCTTCTGGTGTCTCAATTTTCTTGTTAAAACCTTCGACATTAATTGTAGAGTTCATTTCCCGTAATGCATTAACAGCTACATCTACTTTAAGTTTCCCTAAATCAGACTCTCTATATAGCAATTGCCTACCCAAATTACTTCTTTCAACTCTATCATAGTCGACAACCCGTACTGTTTTTGGCCCTAATCCAGACAGTAGTGTCAAAATGTTCGATCCACCACCCCCAAGGCCAAGTAATAAAATCGAGCTGGATCTGATTTTTTCTTGTATATCCATTGGGTTTCTGTCATATGGCATGTATCGACTGAAATAACTAATATTTGGATGGTAACGCTCATCCAAATCTTCCAAGACTTTATTAGGTGTTTCTTCAATAAGATTCTCTGCACTAAGAATATCCAATCCATCTACGACATCTTCTGGAGTTAAATCTGGAAAAGTATTAATCATGTGCTTGACTATTTCAGTCATCTCTCTACCATCGAGAACCTTTACCAACTCAAGCAACTGTCCTTCTGGGTCTTCAAACTCAGTTGTAATAGAAAGTTGCGCCCCTATGCGAAATAACTCATCATTTAACTGATATACTGGATAAATTGGTTTTATTCTTGGTTTAATGTATTGAAAGTTCATACTTTACCTCTTCTATAAATCCTGTAAAATGAAAACGCATGAATACCTTTCCATGCGTTTAACAAAATGTTGTACAAAATTCTTTAACAAATAGCTAGCTATTTTAACACAATAAAGGCACTTCTACAAACTAATAGCTTGCAGAGGCATATGTAATAACGTCACGATAAATCAGACGATAATCCACCAAGCTGTAGCATTGGCACTTTCAGCTTTACGTACTTTGATATTTTTTATACGCTTTTCATCTCCTTTTTAATTTATCTGATCGATCATTTTAAGTAGGACATGTCCTACTACATACCATTGGTATGTAGTTTGATTTTAACATACCTTCGGTATGTTGTCAACTACTTTTTTAGATTTTTTAATAAAAAATAGTTATAGAAAATAATTTCAAAATGCAATGAACAAAAATTATTAGGCAAGCTATGTATAAGTGTGTTATAATGATTAATTGGTGACTCTGTCAACAGTAATTGTGTACTAATTCCATTGACATAAATAATTGAAAGGAGAGTTATTTTCTAAAATATGGAAAACACTAAAGAAAAAATACTTGAAGTAGCAACTAATCTTTTCTTAACAAAGGGATATGAACAAACTACCATTTCTGATATTATAAACGGCTTAGACGGTTTAACAAAAGGAGCAATTTATCACCATTTTGAATCTAAAGAGGATATTTTTGAAGCAGTTGTCAAAAATATAGGTTTACAGAATAAACTTATTTTTGACAAAATCAAATTTTCCAAAAATATAACTGGATCTGAAAAAATAACACAACTAGTTTCTATTAGTTTAGCTAATACTAATATGGAAACTATAGTTACAATTTCTCCTAAGTTACTGGATAGTCCTAAGTTATTTGTTTCATTTTTAAAACAAATGCAAGAACTCACAATCCCTGATTATTTTTATCCAATTATCGTAGAAGGAGTTGAAGACGGCTCAATAATGACAGACGATCCTCAACAACTTGCAGAATTAATAGCTATTTTACTGAATATTTGGCTAAATCCTTTGATATTTGAAAATTCTAAAACTACTATTGTCTCAAAAATAGATATGCTAAACAAATGCTTGGAAAGCTTCAACATTAAATTTGATTTAAATATGTAAAAAATAATTCTCTTAGTCACATTCTAAGATGATTTCTACTTTCTCATATCCAGATACCTTGACAAAAGAGAAAATAAATCTTCAAAATCTATTTGAGGCCAAATTTAACTTTATTTGGATAGTCTTTATGTTAGAGAGAAAATAGTGATTGACTAATCGTTTACACAAATTTTACTAATCATCGAACTTTATATTCATAATCATCAGTAGACTTTATTATTGATTGTTTATATTTTCTATCTCCTTCTCCACCTGATCTAGTTTAAAAGCTAATCTTAAATTAATCTTGGAATAATCATATCAATCTGGTCTGTGATTCTTGGATTTGAGTTATTAATCCAAAGTATTCATATCTCACACAGACAACTGAAAAATTAAAAAATACCAGAAAAGATAGTTTAGTCAGTTGAAATAAGAGCGGGACAAAAGAGCCTCGTAAAAAGTATTGCAACTTGGTAACACCTTTTTGATGTGCTTTTTGATATGAGCCCATGTTTTCTCAATAGGATTGTACTCGGGTTAGTAGGGAGGAAGATGTAAAAGTGTATGCCCAACCTCTTCACATAAGAGCTCTAGTTTCCCCATTCTATGGAATATTGCATTATCCATAATATAGTATATTGAAATAAAATATGCATAAATGGATTAAGGTATTTAGATTAATTTCTAACTATGAATTATAAGTTGTATTGTACTATTATAGATTCAATGCACTGTGCTTCTTTAACTATAGTTTATCACATAAAAAAGAAATCCAAATACAGAATCGTATTTGAATCTCTTAACTTAATGACATTGGATAGATGCCCTCTTTTTCTCTTTAGATAATTATGATAAAATGTAGTTATTAAAGGAGGAAGAAATGTATCTCGTTATAGGAATTGTATTAGCCTTTATAGTGTCATTTTGGAAGGATAATAGAAGTTTGTGGAATCCAGTATTATTCTTATTATCCCTCATTTCCAGTTATTTTTATCTAGGCTACCTTTTTTATCAAAATGGGTATGAGAAGATTCATTTCGCTTTTTTTATATTTCCCTTTATTTTACTTCCTTTTTTGCTTTTTCTAAGTGGCATCTTTCTAATCTATAATGGGGTCATTTTGTTGAAGCGAGAGGGACGTTCAAAGGCTAATTATCTCTCCATGCTCCTTGGAGTAGTCATTTTGCTATTTTTTGCTTTGATGTCATTTCGATTGGGAGGACGACATGAATTATTTTACACCAATCACTTTCTAAATATTTTATTTGCATTTATTGCTTATTCTTACTTTATTTTTGGTTTTGCTTTTGTAGCTTTTATGTTGTACTCTATCTTGTATCTCTTTATTCCTAAGAAGAAGCATTATGATTTTATTATCATTCATGGTGCAGGTTTGTTAGACGGAGAAAAGGTAACACCTTTGCTGAAGAGGAGAATTGATAAGGCAGTGGAAGCTTATCACAAGTCTAAGAATCCTCATATCAAAATCATTGCAAGTGGTGGTCAAGGAGGAGATGAGAAGATTTCTGAAGCGCAGGCCATTACAAACTATCTTCTTGAAGAGACAGATGTTCCCCAAGATGCGATTATTCTGGAAGATCAATCAAGGACTACCTACGAGAACCTTCTCTTTTCTAAGGAACTTGGTGAGGAACTGGTAGCCAAACCTCAATTCCTCTTTGTTACAAATGACTATCATGTTTTTCGTACCAGTACCTATGCGCGTAAGTTAAATATGAAGGGAGATGGCCTCGGATGTAGGACGGCAGGCTACTACATACCATCTGCTTTTATTCGGGAGTACGTAGCGCTCTGTGTCAAGATGAAATGGCTTTTCCTTGCCTTTTATGTCCTGCTATCAGTCCTCATTTTGATAGCCTACAAAGGGATTATTTGGTAGTCAGATTTTATTAAAAAAGACTTAGAATACACATGAAAGTATGTATTCTAGGTCTTTTGTTTTATATACATTTGATTTTTGAAAGGTACTATCTATTTTTCCATGCTTGGTAACGGGTATCAATCAATAATTGGGTAAGGCGTCCCATGGTTTCCCTTTCTTCTGGAGTGAGGGATTGAGCTTGGACAAAGAGATGATGGATGTGTTCAATAGCTTTGAAGGAAGATAGGTCATTGATGGAGTTAATGCCAGCATCTAGAATGGTGCCAAAGAAGAGATCGAAGTAGAGCTGGAGTTCTTCGTCAGGGACTGTCGCTACCCATTCTTTGAAGGTTGTGTCAACTTGTTGACTATCACTGTTGGTTTTATCCAGTTGGACGAAGTGCTTGTCCTCAATCTGCCAACTAAAGGTATCGTGTTGGGCGATACCACCTAAGGCAGTACTGTTCACGATGATTTGGTGGTTAGGGATTTCCAACATCATACCGATGATGGAACCTTGTGGAATGAGGACCTTGGTTCTATCCATTATCCTTTGATAACCTTCGGTCTGTGTCAGTTCTTTGTGGAGACCAGGCGAATCATAGGTATAAACTGCTGTGATCCGATGTTGCAAGCTTTGCTCAATTTGACTAGCAGCATAGATGGCTAGATTTCCTCCCTTGGAATGCCCAGCCAGAATGACCTTTTGCTTAGGGTGTTGGGCAAAAAAGTTTTTTAAATAGGCGAGGGCGTGCTTTTGAGCAGGAATTTCCTTCATATAGGTCAGGTGGAAATCTTCCTTCCAGCCAATGATACTGTCATCAGTCCCACGAAAGACAATCAGATAGGTATCGAGAGTGAGGCGGTAGGTCATAGCCGCAAACTGCTTTTGCAGCTCAGGGTTAATGTCATTGATAAAATAGGAGAGTTTGCAATTTTTGAAGCGTTTGTGTTGAGCTAGTTCATCTAATAGCTGGAGGCGATTTTTGCTAGTAAGCATGGTAGGCTCTCTTGGAACCTGAGGTGCCAGGTCTAAAAGTCGCTGAGGACTTGTGGAGACTAGATTATCAAAGGTGAGGTAGGTAGCTTCTGTTAAGGCTAGAATGTCTAACTCATTCAAAGGAAGGTCGTAAAAGGAATCGTATGCGACATCTTTCAGATAGTCAAAAATATTGGTCATAAGAGCTCCTTTCTTTTTATTTATCTTATCAAATTTCCCTCAAATTAGCTACTAGGATTGCCTCATTTTGTTGGCTAAAAACAAGCTATGTCAAATTCAGTTTCAGGTCTTCTAGCATGGAAAAATCTGTTATAATAATAGAAAAGGAGAATCAGATGCACAAGATTTTACTAGTAGAAGATGATCAGGTCATTCGTCAACAGGTCGGGAAAATGCTCTCTGAATGGGGATTTGAAGTGGTCTTGGTAGAAGACTTTATGGAAGTTTTGAGTCTTTTTGTCCAATCGGAACCTCATCTGGTCCTTATGGACATTGGCTTGCCCTTATTTAATGGCTATCACTGGTGTCAGGAGATTCGTAAGATTTCCAAGGTCCCCATCATGTTTCTGTCTTCGAGAGACCAGGCGATGGATATCGTTATGGCAATCAATATGGGGGCGGATGACTTTGTGACCAAGCCTTTTGACCAGCAGGTTCTTTTAGCCAAGGTTCAGGGCTTGTTGCGCCGTTCCTATGAGTTTGGACGTGACGAGAGTTTACTGGAATATGCTGGTGTGATCCTCAATACCAAATCAATGGATTTACATTATCAAGGGCAAGTCTTGAATTTGACCAAGAATGAATTCCAGATTTTACGCGTGTTGTTTGAGCATGCAGGCAATATTGTAGCGCGTGACGACCTCATGCGGGAACTTTGGAACAGTGACTTTTTCATTGATGACAATACTCTTTCTGTCAATGTCGCTCGTTTGCGTAAAAAGTTGGAAGAGCAGGGCTTGGTAGGATTTATCGAAACCAAGAAAGGGATAGGGTACGGACTGAAGCATGCTTGATTGGAAACAATTTTTTCTAGCCTATCTGCGCTCCCGTAGTCGTCTGTTTGTCTATCTGCTTTCTTTGACGTTTCTGGTTTTGCTCTTTCAGTTTTTATTTGCCAGTCTAGGAATTTACTTTCTCTACTTTTTCCTCTTGTGTTGCTTTGTAACCATCTTATTTTTCACTTGGGACATATTGGTGGAAATGCAGGTCTATCGTCAGGAACTTCTCTACGAGGAGAGAGAAGCCAAATCACCGTTGGAAGTAGCTTTAGCAGAAAAATTAGAAGCTCGTGAGCTGGAACTCTATCAGCAAAAGTCAGATGCAGAAAGAAAACTGACGGATTTGCTGGATTACTATACCTTGTGGGTCCATCAGATTAAGACCCCCATTGCAGCCAGTCAACTCTTAGTTGCAGAAGTAGCCGACCGCCAACTGAAGCAGCAATTAGAACAGGAAATTTTCAAGATTGACTCCTATACCAATCTAGTTTTACAGTACCTGCGTTTAGAAAGTTTTCATGATGATTTGGTCTTAAAGCAGGTTCAAATTGAGGATTTGGTCAAGGAAATAATTCGTAAATATGCTCTTTTCTTTATTCAAAAAGGCCTAAATGTCAATCTACATGACCTTGATAAAGAAATTGTGACAGATAAGAAGTGGCTACTAGTGGTTATTGAGCAAATTATCTCAAATAGTCTCAAGTACACCAAGGAAGGTGGTCTGGAGATTTATATGGACGGTCAAGAGCTCTGTATCAAGGATACAGGAATCGGGATAAAAAACAGTGATGTCCTCCGAGTCTTTGAACGTGGATTTTCAGGGTATAATGGACGCCTAACCCAGCAGTCATCTGGACTTGGACTGTATCTATCTAAGAAAATTTCTGAAGAACTAGGTCACCAGATTCGTATCGAGTCTGAGGTCGGAAAAGGAACGATAGTGCGGATTCAGTTTGCTCAAGTGAACTTAGTCCTTGAGTGAGAAGAGACAATGAGTTTTTACCCAATCTCTTTTTGCTATATTTCAGGATATTTGAAGACTGTTTTTTACAAAACCAATAATAGAATTTTTAATACGGAATATAGTATAAATACTGGTTCAAAGTGAAGTTTTGTATGCTTTATACTTTTGTTGAGTATAAAATCTATAAACTAAGGGGGAATTACAAAAATTAATTTGAGATAAAGTGAATTGTAGACTTGGGAAATGTCTCCTATTCGATTTCAGAATGAATCGTTGATACAGGATTAAAAGAACTGCAGCTTTCTTTTTATTTTGAATGAGATAGGTGTATATAGATTTGTGTAACTGGTGTAGAACTGTTTCTAAGAATTTATTGAATGTATCGAATACACACATTCTATTGATTTTGAACCAGTTTTTAATTTCTAAATGTCATAATAGTTTTATCAAGTAAAAGGAGACTGCCATGATTGCAGACAATATAAAATTCTTACGAAAATCACATAATCTGATATAACCAGAATTTTCACGGATTGTGGGTGTGTCACGAAATAGCCTAAATCGTTAGAAAAACTGAAAAAGCTTTCAATAGAAGTATTGGAAATATTCATTTTACATCTATCAAAGAAACATGGGATAGACCTATATTTTACAAAATAGCAAATTATATTTTGAATGATAGTAAAAACGGCAGTACTTGTGTGATTTACAATTATTGCACTCAATGTCCGAGTATCGCACTATCTGAAATAGGGAATAATAGAGATTGTTCTGCGATATGTAAAAAAACGCATTAGCAAGGAGTATCGTATATGCTACCATATCTTAAAACTATTAGATGGTATCTCTTCTTTAATTTTCTTTTTGGTGTAGTATCGAATATCTGCACAGCTTTGTTACCGTATTTCACGCAGGCATTAATCAAAGGGGATTATCAAGTAGCTCTATATGGTTACTCTATGTCAGTGGCAGGCTATTTGAGTTGTAACTATATCCAAATGATACTTGATTGGAAGCAGGGGATTATCTTTTCGACTACTTTGAAAAATGAGTGGTTTCGTTCACTTCTGGGACTCAGTCACCACGATTTCAAGCAGAAAACAGTAGCAGAGTATATTTCCTATCAATCTAATGACCTAGATTCGTTGGAAAAGGATTACCTTCCTCCATTGATGAGTTTTATCAAACAAATTTTACGTATCATCATTTACGCTTTCATTATTAGCAGAACAATTAATCCTATTGTATCACTGATTTTAATCTTTTCCACTGGAATTAGTATTCAAATTCCTAAAATCGTTGGGAAGTTGACCGCTAATCGGAGACAGGTTTACTTGAAAAAACAAGGAGATTACTATCGAACTTTGGAGGATTTGCTCATGGGACATCATTTGGTAAATAAACTAACTATGTCGCATTTTTTGAATCAACAAAAGAGCTCTCTAAAGAATTTGCAGGATAAGTATTTTAAGTATGGTTTGACAAAAATTACAGGCATCTTATTGACAGGTGTTTCTTTTGAATTCATTAGTCTTGTTCTGTTTATTTATTTAGCCTACTCTCTATCTCACCAGCAACTCGGTATTCCTGAGGTGGTGGCAAGTTTCGGATATATTAATGCTTTTTCTGAACCAATACAGGAAATCCTTTATGATTTACAAATGTTAGAGTCCGTAAAGCCTGTAATCAAGAGTTTTCAAAACATTGTTGGGAGACCCGTTTCAGTTCAAGCACCTCAACATTCTTTTGATACGATTACTTTGAAAAACATTTCCAAACAACTGGGAGAATCAAAATTGATAATTACTTCCGCTACGATTCAAAAAGGGGATAAAATTGCGCTTATTGGTAAGAATGGGTCTGGAAAAAGTAGTCTTCTCAACATTTTAAATGGAACAGATGAAGATTTTGAAGGACAAATTGTGCTAGATGGGCTTGTTTTGGACCATCTTTGGGGAAGATTCGGTATGATTCTGCAACAAGAACATACATTTATTTCGAGTTATGAAAATAATGTAACGCTATTCAATAGTTTCAATGAAAAATTCAGAGAAGAAGATTTTGAAAAAATTCCACCACAATCCCTGTCAGGTGGTCAGCAACAACGAATGTATTTAAATCGTGAGAAAAATCGTAAAAATCCATTGCTTATCCTAGACGAACCTTTCTCTGCCTTGGATACTAATCAGTTTAAAATGGAATTGGAAAGAGTTCTGGAACTACCAAGTGCCGTCATTGTTACTTTACATCGTCAAAACGAATTATTAAGTAAGTTTGACCAAGTTTGGGAAATTAAGAATGGAGAACTTGTAATTTTGAAATAGCTAAATTATAAAGAATAAAACGCATAGTATCAAGGTTCAGGAGATATCGTTTTTCCTTCTTCGGATAAGGAAACAAAAATTTCTTGCTTCATCTATCTGTTAAATTGAGAGATTTCCTCAGAGAAAGACTGTAAAATTTTTGATATAATGTTAAGAAGGGACTGATTCAAGACAGTCATATCTGGTCTTTCTTCCAGTCATTTTTCAAACAATATCAGTTGATAATCAGCTTAAATCAGATCTATCAGTTTGTCTATCTTTCTCTGATGGAGATCATGTCCTATCTTCACTTTGATTATTGGAAAAAACGGCTCGGTCAGGAGCTAGTATGAATAAGGAGAACAAATGAGACGTTTAAAAATGTTATGGCATATTATACAGGTTACGGGTTTTACTCGGTTTGCTCTGAGTTTTGTGACCTTTGTTTTTGGGTCAGGAGGCGTGCTTTTCCTAGTTGAACCTGCTATCACAAATTACGGAGACGGTCTTTGGTATGCTTTTGTGACTTCGACGACTGTCGGCTACGGGGATCTCCTAGCTGTGACCTTGATTGGAAGGATTACCAGTGTCTTCTTGACGATTTATGGGCTCATATTTTTTGGCTGTTTATCAGCTGTTATTATTAATTATTATACCGATTTAAATAAGGAAAGAGGAGAGGACAAATGACTGCCAATTATTCAACACGGGAATACCGTGAGAAATTATACGATGACCTTCATGTTCGATTGAGAGATACAGCGATTTTGATGTGTGCAATTTTTATTGCCTCTATCGGTCTAAATATGAATTCAACAGCTGTTATTATTGGAGCCATGTTAATTTCACCTCTCATGACACCGATTGTTGGACTGGGATTCGGTTTAGCTATTTTTGATACGCGTTTAATCAAGCAATCTCTAGAGGTTTTATTGACTCAAGTGTTGGTCAGTTTGCTTGTCTCGACTCTGTATTTCTGGATTTCTCCCTTGTCTTATGCAAGTAGCGAGTTGATCGCACGAACCTCTCCAACCATTTGGGATGTTCTCATTGCTATTGCTGGTGGGATTGCTGGTGTGATCGGTTCAAGGAAAAAAGAAGCAAACAATATCGTGCCAGGAGTAGCCATTGCAACAGCTCTGATGCCACCTATCTGTACTGCAGGTTACGGTTTAGCTAATGGAAATGTACGATTTTTATTTGGAGCTCTCTATCTTTTCTTAATCAACTGTGTCTTTATCATGCTAATCAACATTGTTGGAACAAGAATTATGATGAGAAAATCTCCCTTAAGTTCATTTAAAGAGCTAAACATTAAAATGAGAATTGGGTTGATCTCCTTGATTGTATTATTGATTCTTCCAGCCAGCTATTCAGCAGTCACTCTGACGATGGATCAAGCACGAAAAGAAGGGATCAAACAGTTTGTAGGAAAAGAGTTCGCCAATCATACGGTCATTAATCAAGTCTACAAGTCAAGGAGCAATGAATTAGTCTTGACGGTTGTTGGAGATCCGATTTCAGAAGAAGAATTAGAAACCCTCCACCAAAAACAAGCCTCTTACGGTATTCAATCTGTTCAATTGAAAGTCAATCAAGTTCATAATTCGACAAAATTAGATAGTGAGACGGCCAAGGAATTTTATGAAACCATTAACAAGTATATCGATCAAAAACTCTCTGAAAAAGATTCACAAAAAGATCTCGTAAAAGAAAATGAAGCAGACAAGGAATGAGGATATTGACCTTATCTAACTCATGAAAGCAAATCTTGTGTGGTGGTTTGGTCAATCACTACTAGCTCGGATTAAATAATACTCTTCGAAAATCAAATTCAAACCACGTCAGCGTCGCCTTACCGTAC
>OJLE01000063.1_pt1 | contig 72999 bp, 73 predicted proteins | sample 1596801 | NCBI WGS metagenome assembly OJLE01 (sample SAMEA3904669, study PRJEB24821) | metagenome | biome: Builtin; feature: hospital; material: surface | place: USA | collected 2013-06-01 | reverse complement strand
AACCATGCTGCTAGTTATCCAGAGGACCCAATCCAAGCAGTAGTCGCCGTATACGGACCTACTGGTCAAGTTATTCCTCCCTGCGGTAAATGCCGCCAGGTGCTTTTTGATGTTGATCCGTCCATTCGGTGCATCGTGCGCGGAAGCAATGGACTTGAAGCACCTACCGTAGAAGAACTCTTGCCATTCGCATTCAACTGGCGAGATATGGAACAAGAGCAGCGCATCTACATGTGGGAAGGCTACGAGGAATCAATTCGTAGCGGAGAAAAGCAACAGACAATTCGGGTAGATGATCCTTTCCATGAAGGAAATGCCCAAATAGTCTTCGAGAAAGAATCCGGAGAGGTCGTCACCATTCCTGCACAGGTCACGGCCGTTTCCTCTATCCAGCGAAGTAAATTGTCGGAAAAGCAAGCTCGAAATGACGGCTTTGGCTCTCTCGCCGAGCTTCAGAAAGCGCTAGATGCTCATTATCCCGGTTTAGGTGACGATGACGAAGTAGACGTCGTAGAGTTCCACCTGCGGTAATCCATCCAGACCGAAAGGTGGAATAGCCCTCCTCCCCACGTGCAGAATTCACCTCATCGATAGCGTCATCCTTGCGGGGTGAAGATTGCGGGAGCTACCGCTGGGGGTCTTCTATTTCCCTTATCCAGAAGTTCATCATCTCACCGATAGGATCCGAGGAGGAAAACACTTCGCTCGCTATTTCCCTAGGAGACCAAGTATCCGGAAGGTCTTGAAATCCTGCGCCGACCTTTCCAAGCGTCACTGCTGAGGAGTTTTTGACTGCGCTAAGGATGGTAACGACATCGTCATACGTAGCATAAAACGAGTTTTTCCCATTCGCCCCAGTTGCATCAGCAATACAGATCCAGTCATTGAGTTCCGCCATATCGCTCAAAATATTATCGACGATTTTTCTTGAATCTGTTTCCATATGCTCACTCATTGTGCTTGGCCTTCTACTTACACTCAACCTTAACTCTGAGAATTAGCAACCGCTTTGCCAATGTCGTCTACAAATTTTATCGAGCCAACAAAAGCGGCATGTGAGTTTGTGTTTTACCGGAATCTAAGGGATTTTCGCAGATACTTATTAAGCACCACTCACCCTCTACAATGACACCCATGGATGCACAGGAGCGGCAGGACTTGGAACGCTACGGCTCATGGGAGCGGATGACCGGTGGGGAGTGGTTCTTGCCGAGCATGCCGGAGGCGAAGGAAGAGCACCAGCGCACTTTCCGCTTGCTTAAGCAGCTCAACGAACTACAGAATACGGACCAAGAGCGTGCCAAAGGCATCCTGCGCGAGATACTGCCGGAAGAATCAGCGGTGCCGGGCCTGCACGTGCCGTTCAACTTGGAGTACGGCTGCAACCTAGTATGCGGCGAGCGCGTCTTCATTAACTTCGGCGCTACGATCTTGGCTCAGGCCCAGGTAACGCTCGGCAATGGTGTCATGGTGGGTCCCAATTGCTCCCTGATTACGGTGGGGCATCCGGTAAACGATCATGAGATGCGCGCCGGCGGCTGGGAGATAGCCAAGCCCATCACCATTGGTGATAATACGTGGCTCGGTGCTCATGTCACCGTGCTGCCGGGCATCACGATTGGAAAGAACTGCGTCTTAGGCGCGGGCACGCTTATTACCACCGATATCCCGGATAATTCGCTGGTCCTGGGATCACCCGGCCGCGTGGTGCGCAAACTGGAAGACAATGAGGAAGCCTGGGAGCGCCAGGATCTCAAAGGCCCTGTCGAGGGTTTTGGAGCCGCCAACTAAATGTTTGATCTCGCTCGCATCGGCGCGGGACTTCCCGTAGCCGAGACCATCGATTCGCTACCTAGCACCGGAAACGTCGTCATCCAGGCCCCGCCCGGCACAGGTAAAACCACACTTGTGCCACCGGCGTTAGCCAATCATGCGGCAGGGCGGGGCAAAGTCATCGTCACCGCCCCACGCCGTGTGGCCGTGCGCGCGGCCGCGCAGCGATTAAGCACGCTTAGCGGCACCCCGGACAAGGTCGGCTTCGCCATCCGGGGCGAGTCCCGCAAGGGCAGCGAAGTCGAGTTCGTCACGCCGGGCGTGCTGCTGCGTCGTCTGTTGAAGGATCCGGAGCTCGAGGGCGTGTCCGCCGTTGCCATTGATGAGGTCCACGAGCGCCAGCTCGATACGGATTTGGTGCTGGGCATGTGCCTGGAGCTGGCCGAATTGCGTGAGGACTTTCGCGTCATCGCCATGTCCGCCACCGTGGATGCGCAGCGCTTTTCCCAGCTTATGGACGCGCCCGTGCACGTGACCGAGGCGGTGACCCATCCGCTCGATATCCATTACGCGCCCATGCCCGGCAGGGCGGCGGGAACGAGGGAGTTTTATGGGGACGTCGCCAAGCAGGCAGCCCGCCAGCAGGAATCAACGCTGGTCTTTGTGCCCGGCGTGCGCGAAGTAAACCTCGTCTGTGAAGCGCTGCAGGGCCATAATGTGTTCCCGCTGCACGGCAAGCAGACCACCGCGGAGCAAGACGCCGCGCTATATACCGATGAACAGCGCATCGTCGTGGCTACCTCTATCGCGGAGTCCTCGCTTACCGTGCCGGGCGTGCGCGTGGTGGTAGATGCCGGGCTTTCCCGCGTTCCCCGGCGCGACACCCAACGCGGCATGTCCGGGCTAGTGACGGTGTCTACCTCAAAGTCGAGTGCCGACCAGCGTGCTGGTCGTGCCGGCCGTGAGGCACCGGGCACCGTTATTCGCTGCTATTCGCAGGACGATTACCAGCACTTTTCCCCGCACACTACTCCGGAGATCCTCTCCGCGGACCTAACCCAGGCCGCACTGTTTTTGGACTGCTGGGGCGCGGGCCCCGATTTCCCGCTGCTCGATCCGCCGCCGGCCCAGGCCCTCGCATCCGCGCAGGCAACGCTCAAGCGCATTGGTGCCACGCAGGAGCTCGCCCTCCTGCCCACCGATCCGCGCCTCGGCGCCTCCTTGCTCCGCCACGGCAGCCAGGCCGCGCCCATTATCGCCTCGCTTGCCGACGCCCCCTTAACCCCCGATCTCACCCGTCACCGCCCACCTCAAAATGAGGTCAAGCGGCTTGCACGTCTCGTAGACGATCTCGGCCCCGCCGATCCCGGAGAGGTTGTTGCCACCGCCTTTCCCGAGCAGGTGGCCAAGCGCATGGGCGAGGACTACCTGCTGGCTAGCGGCACCCGCGCGCGCCTGCTCGATAACTCGGGCCTCGCCGGTTCCCCGTGGCTCGCCATCGCAGAGGTGTCCTTGTCTAATGCGGGCAATGCCATCATCCGCTCGGCCGCCCGCATCGAGGAAACCGCAGCGCTAGACACCATCGGCGTCACCGAGGAGACCCGCGCCTTCCTGCGCGATGGCCGCGTGCGCGGCGTCAAGGTCAAGGCCGCGGGCGCCATCACGTTGTCCGAGACCCCAGTCAAAGTCACCGGCCCCGCAGCCGAGGAGGCGCTTGCCGCCGGCATCCGTGAAGAAGGCCTAGGTCTCTTTTCCTTTAGCGAGAAGGCCCAAAGATTAAAGGACCGCCTGCGCCACCTGCACTCCCACTTTGGCGAGCCGTGGCCCGATGTCGATTCCGCGGATCCCGCCGAGTGGCTCGGGCCCGAATTACACCGCATCGCCGAGGGCACTCCCGCTGCCAAGCTTGACATGTACCCCGCGCTGCAACGCCTACTTCCCTGGCCGGAAGCCACCCACCTCGACGAGCTCGCCCCCGAACGCCTCCCCGTCCCCTCTGGCCGCGATGCCGCAATCGACTGGTCCGGCGATCGCCCCGTGGTTCATATCAAGCTGCAAGAATGCTTTGGACTAGCCGAATCCCCCGAATACTGCGGCCACCGCGTGCAATTCCACCTGCTCTCCCCCGCCGGCCGTCCGCTTGCGGTGACCGATGATCTCGCCAGCTTCTGGTCGGGACCCTATGCTGGCGTGCGCGCCGATATGCGCGGCCGTTACCCCAAGCACCCCTGGCCGGAGGACCCGTGGAACGCGGTTGCTACCGCGCGCACCAAGAATCGGATGTAATTAGCCCCATTGCTGCCAGCCCAGGTAGCAGCTCATGACCACCACGAGGGTAAGCAACGCGTAGCGGATGAATTTGGCACCGCCGCCGAGTACGGTACGAGCACCGAGAAGTGCGCCGGCGATATTGGCTACGCCAAGCACGATGCCGAGCGTCCACCACACGTGCCCGCCAATAATGAACACGATGAGCGCGCCGAAGTTGGTAGCGGTATTGACTACCTTGGCCATGGCCGCAGAGGTCAAGAAGTTCTGCGCAAAAATAGAAGTAAAGGCCATGATCAAAAACATGCCGGTACCAGGGCCAAAGATGCCATCATAGAAGGAAATGATGCCGGAGAGCACCAGCACTACGACGGTCCGCCAACCACCACGGGTTCCGGCCGAATCGCTGCTGCCAAAGTCTGGCTTGAAGGCCACGAAGATGCCCACGGCCACCATGAGCACGATGATGATGGGGCGCATGACGTCCTTATCGAGGCTCGAGGCCACGCTCGCGCCCAACCCGGAACAGACCAGCGCGATGAGGAGGAACCGCGCCATCTCCGCCTTGTCCAAATCGACCTTTCGCGCGAGGGTCACGGCCGCAGAACCAGTGCCGGTCACCGCGGCGAGCTTGCTAGTGCCCAAGGCCGCCGCGGGCGCGAGGCCCGGCAGGACCGCGAGCAGCATCGGAATCAGGATCAATCCGCCACCGCCAATGACCGCATCAACCCACCCCGCGGCCGCGGTACCAAAGAAGAGAATTATCCACTGCACCACATCGATTTCCATGCCCCCGATCATAAATCTTGAATGATGTAAGGTGATAACCCGCCTACCGGCCTCCCCATAGTGGAGTAAAAGAAGGCATTATACTTTTGTCGCAGCAGAACGAGGAGGCTCGCATGGCCGCACAGCAGGAAGGCGCCGGGCTCAGTGCCCATACCGTGGCGCGGTGGGCCATTGTCGTTCCGGCATCGGTCGTATTGGGCTGGCTGTTTAGCATGTGGCACGTACCTGCGGCCTGGATCTTGGCAGCGATCCTCTCCTCCGGCGCCATGGCGCTTTGTACTGGGGAAGATCTGCGCGTGAACCGGAGTTTTTATAGCATGTCGCGTGGTTTTATCGGCATGATGGCTGCCATTCCGCTGACCGTGGTGCCGGTGGGCCAATTGCTTGGCTTCCTGCCTGCCGCCCTGACGATCTCCTTTGTCACACTGATGGTAGGCGTTATCGGTGGCCACCTCTTACACCGCGCACAGCCGCACGATGTCTCCTCCGAAACCGGCATTTTATCCATGCTGCCGGGCGGTGCGTCCCTCATGCCCGCGCTTGCCGACGAACTCGGTGCCGACTTCCGCTACGTCGCCCTCACCCAATACCTGCGCCTGTTAGTAGTCTCGGTATCGCTACCGGCCGTGGTCGCCTTATTGGACACGCCTGCCGGCGAAGGAGCGGATCTTTCGGTCGACGGCGAAACTACCTGGTGGATAGTTGCCCTAGTGATTGCCATTGCCTGCATAGGAGAAAAGGTAGGCAAGTTCCTCCATCTCCCCGCCGCCGCGGTGCTCGGCCCATTGCTGCTGACGGTTCTAGCCTCTTTCGTGTTGCCGGAGGGCCACACGCTCGAACCGCTCTATGCCTTTAAGGTGATGGCCTTTTTGTCCATTGGTTGGGTCTGCGGCGGTGGGCTTTCGCTGCCGGCGCTCAAGGCCTTTGCCAAGCAATTGCCCGCCACGGTTCTTTTCATCGTGGTCATCATCGGTATCTGCGCGGCCACCGCCTGGCCGCTAACCAAGTGGCTGCACATCACTTACTTCGAGGCCTACCTGGCTACCAGCCCCGGCGCGCTAGAGACGGTGCTCGCACTCTCGGCGGAGGGCGGGGCCGGCCCAGCGGTCATCGCAGTCCAGCTCACCCGCCTCATCGCGGTACTGGTCGTAGCGGGCTACTTGCCACAGCTGCTACGCCTGGCCCAGCGACTGCTGCGCCGCTAGTTATCCAGAACGGCCTCGCGCAGCACGGACATCGGCACGGAACCAAGGGCGAGGGCCTCGGAGTGGAACTCGCGCGCACTCATCCCCTGCTTCTCGGCCGCGGCGCGGGTCTCCTGCCACAAGCGCTGGCCCAAAGCATAGGACGGCGCCTGGCCCGGCCAGCCGAGGTAGCGATTGACCTCAAAATTGAGGTTCGCATCATCCATGGCGGTGTTTTCACGCATGAAGGTCTTCACGTGCGCCTTGTCCCACACGCCGGACGTCGAGCAATCCGGCAACTGCTTGCCCAAGTGCAATCCGATGTCCACGACCACGCGGGCAGCGCGCAGGCGCTGCGCATCCAACATGCCCATGCGGAAGCCCGGATCGTCCATGTAACCCAGCTCGGCCATGAGTTGTTCGGCGTAGAGAGCCCAGCCCTCGCCATGACCAGAGTTCCACGTCACCGCACGGCGCCACAGGTTGAGATCCTCCTGCACCAGTGCGGAGCCTAGCTGCAGGTGGTGGCCCGGCACGCCCTCGTGGTGAACGGTGGTCAGCTCTTGCCAGGTGTGGAAGGTGTCTTGGCCTTCTGGCACGGACCACCACATGCGGCCCGGGCGGGAGAAGTCGTCGCTCGGCGGGGTATAGAAGATGCCGCCGGTACCGGCCGGATCGATGCAGCACTCGATCTCTTCTACTTCTTCCGGAATATCAAATTCTTTGCCGTTGAGCTCTGTAATGACGCCATCGGCGGTAGATTGCATCCACTCCACCAAGGCATCGGTGCCGCGCAGGGTATAGCGCTCCTCGTGGTTGAGCTTGCGCATCGCCGCGCGTACCGAGCAATCGGAACCATAGAGCTCGTGGGCGATCTTTTCCTGCTCCGCTCGCAGGGTGCGCACCTGATCAAGGCCCCATTCATAGGCCTCATCGAGGTTGACGGCATCGCCTACAAAGAGCTTGGAAAAGCGTTCGTAGCGCTCGCGGCCCACGGCATCCTTCGCGGGCGCTTGAGGCTGCAGGTCATTGGACAGCCAATCGGAGAACTCGCCAAAGGCTTCCTTGGCCTGCTCCACCTCAGCGGAGTCGGCGTCGAGGCCGAGGGACTCGAGCATCGAGTCGGCGTCGGCAAGCCGCTCGCACTGCACAATGACCTCGGAGATCTGGCGGTGCGGTGCCACCATGCCGTGGGAGGCCGCTTCCTCCAAGGAGCTGCGGTATCCGGCCAAGGAGGTCTTCACCTTGGACAGGCGGGAGCGAATAGCATCGCGGTCCTCGTCCGTATCCTGCGGCATGAGCAGCAGGGTATCGCGGATGGTCTGGACCGGTGAGGCGATATTATTTAGGCAGCGCACATCCTCGCTGTGGTGGTGCAGATCTAGATCGAGGCACAGGCGATCACGCAAAACGGCCGCGGTGACGTAGTCCACCTCATCAAAGTCATCCTCATCATCGGATTCATCGGTGGTGTCATCCAAGGCATCCAAGTCCGCGACCATCTCACGGGTGCGATCCGCGATGGCGGTGAAGTATTCCGGGGAGAAATCCTGCAATTCGCCCTCGAAGCCATCAATTCCCCACGCGGTGGCATCGGTGGGGGAAAGCTCGGCTAGGTCGTGAACGAAGTTATCGCACGAAGCGTCCAGTAGAGAGGGCTGGCGCTTAGCGGTCTGCTCAGAACTCATAACGAGGAAGTCTATCCCTAAGTATCAGCTATAGGCCACCCGGGGAGGATGAAGTTGCGAACTTGTTAACTAATCGTTGTCCCACTTTGTGCCGGGATAGCTCCAGTGGCTGAATTCATCCAGGATGTCCTGCGGTTTCTCTTTCATTACCAGCGCGTCTACAAAGCGCGGCAGGATGAAACCGGATTCGGCCATGGCGGCGTACATGGCGTAGAAGGGGCGCCAAAAGTCCGCGGTATTAACTAGGCCTACTGGGCCGCGGATGTGGCCCAGCTGCTGCAAGGTGAGTACCTCAGTAAGTTCTTCAAGGGTGCCAACGCCGCCGGGGAGGCAAATATAGGCATCGGCAAGCTGCTCCATGCGGGTCTTGCGCTCGGCCATGGAGCCCACGACCTCTAGGGTGGTCAGGCCGGGGTGGGAAATTTCCAGGTCCACCAGTGACTGCGGCATCACACCAGTGACGGTGCCGCCGGCGGCTAAGCAGGCTTGCGCCACCTCGCGCATCAAGCCGATATTGCCGCCGCCATACACCAGGTTCAGGCCGCGTCGGGCCAGTTCGGTGCCCAATTCCTGTGCCGCCTGAGTGTAGGCCGGGGAGTTTCCTGTTGCTGAACCACAATAAACCGCTACTGACTGCATGCTCTCCAGCATAGATATCTGCGCCCCCACCACCACCTTTAGACTATTCGGTACATGAACCTTTTATCAGGTTAGACAAAGCAGTCTGGGATGCTTATACTCCTTTTTATGATCAAATCTGGCCCAGTGTTCACGCGGCCCCGCACGCCGGCCGCAAAGTGCCTCCATTTGGTGCGCCTGAACCCGATCATCACCCGGAGCGAGTTGGTGGAAGCCACCGGGCTTTCCCAGCCCACCATCACGCGCGCTACTACTTCCCTACTCAACGCGGGCCTCATCCAGGAACGCACCGACCTCACCCAGTCCCGTGGGCGCGGCCGGCCAACTGTGCCGCTTGAGGCGGCCGATAATGACTGGGCGCTCGGCGGCATCTCCGTGGGCACTAAGCAGACCTACATCGGCCTCTATGACATCAAGGGCCGCACCTTAAGCGAAGAAGAGTTGGCCACGCCGGTAGCAAACCTCAGCGAGGATGACTTCCTCGAGCACATCATGGCCGGCATCAATCGCATGATGACCAACCTGAACCACCGCTTGGTCTCCCTCGGCGTGACCACCTCCGGCACCGTGGATGACAACGGCCTGGTCACCGCGGAAAACCTCAACTGGCACGGCGTGGACATCGCCGAACGCCTGCGCTTCCAGTTCGGCGTACCCGTAGTAGTCTCCTCCGCCATCCCGGCCATCCTCGGCTCCGAAACCCAGGCGGCCGAGATTGGCACCAGCGAGCGAGTTCTGGTGCTCTTCGCGGATGATTCCATCGGCTCGGCGCTCTCCGTCGAGGACGAGGTCAGTCCCATTATTCCCGTACCGCAAACGCACTCTGAGCTCCTTGGCCACGGCGCTTCCGAGCGCCTGCTAGCCACCCGACACATCCTCGAGGCCATTCGGAAGGAAGGAGTGAAGGCTGCCTCGCTTACCGAGGCCGCCCAAATCGCCGAATCCAATCCCACCGTCCGCACCATTCTGGACGAGCGCGCCCGCCAATTGGGCACCATCACCGCGGAACTGGTCAAAGCCCACTCCCCGGCCACCGTGGTCATCGCCGGCGGCGCGTTTACCGACGACCCGAAGGCCCCCAAGCAATTCGCCGCCACCGTCCGCGCCTCCGCAGGCGATGAGTTGCAGCTGCGCATGATCCCCAGCCATAAGGAGATTGTCCGCGCGGTAGCCCGCACCGTGGCCACCGACCAGCTCCTGCGCCAACCGCTGGAGCTAGGCCGCTCACTCCAGTGTGCTTAGCACCTCACGTACCGAGTCGATGCCGCGAAAGAGGTGGGCATTGAGCCCGCAGTAGCTAGCACCCTCCACGTAGTCGATGCGGTCATCAAAAAAATGGGTATCTTTCGGCTGCGCGGACAGCGCATCCACGGCTACGCGATAGGCCTCTGGGTGCGGCTTTGCCAGCCCAATATCGCAGCTGAAGGTCACCGCCGCGCAGTCCTCTAGCCAGGTATGCTTCTCGCGCACCTGCCCAGCCAGCGTGGTGGGAATATTAGACAAGATGCCCACGCTATAGCCTTCTCCGATAAGCCCCTTGACCAAAGCGACCATCTCCTGGTCGGCCTCCAGCAAACCGCGGTTTTCACACGCTACCGCCTCCGCGACGGGTATCTCCCCCAACCCTGCGCGGGCCGCTACCTCATTCCAAAAGTGGCTATCACTAAAGATGCCGGCATCATAGTCCGGGCGATAAAACCCGTAGGCCTCCCACATCGCCTCGGCATCGGATGGCGCGAGGAGGCGCTCCAAGGCTGCATGACTTTCTGGGGTGGCCGGGCGCATGAGCACGCCATACATATCAAAAAGGAGTTTGGGCATAACGAGAGCCAGTTTATGCGCGTTTCGGCGCCTGGGTCAGCACGGCTACGATTCCCACACCGGCACCGGCCACAAAAACGGGCAGCATCGCGGAGACTTGTTCCATAGACAAGGCGAAAATGCCGCCGATCGCACCCATGAGCAGCATGCCACCAAGGCTATACAGCGAGCGAGTAACCAAGCCGCGCTTGCCCGCGGCACCGTACACCAGCAGCGCGAGCCCGGCGAATGGACCGAGCATGAGCGCCGCAGTGGTCAGGAATACCCCCAAGGCCACGTGGGTGGACATAATCGCCGCTCCCACGATGAGAAAAAGCGCCAGGATCAAAAGCGTCATGGCACAGAAAGCCTTGCGTTGTGTTGACATAGAAGCAATCCTCCCACGGCACTGCAGTGCCGTGGGAGGATTGCTCTAAATCTTGATGGGTTTGTTATTCACCCAGGCGCGCTTAGGCAGCGCCACCTTCGGTGCGACCAGCCAAGCGCTCATCGATGCGTAGCAGGCCAGAGCCGTCATTTCCTACCAGCTTGATCTGATCCAGAATCTCAGAAACGGTAGCTTCTTCTTCCACCTGCTCGCTCAGGAACCAGTCAACGAGCTGGCGGGATTCCAGGTCCTGTGCGTCCAGCGCCGCGCGAGCGATGGTGCGGATTTCCTCGGAGACCTTCTGCTCGTGCTCCAGGGAAGCCTGGAAAGCATCCTGCGGGTTAGCGGCCTTCACCGAACCAACCGGAATGTCATTGAGCTCTACGCGATAACCGCGGGAGAGCAAATGGTCCGCAATCTTTTCGGCATGCACGCGCTCTTCAGCGGCCTGGCCCATGAACCAATCGCGCATGCCCGGGAAGGAGAGGTTGTCCATCTCGAAGGCCAACTGGGTATAGACCATGGAAGCGCCGTACTCGCTAATGACCTGGTTGTTCAGGAGGGTTTGCAGTTTCTCGTCCATTGTAAAAACCTTTCTGTGCAGGGAAATCAATAAGTGCTAAACACCACACTACCGAAGATTCCCCTGCGATCCAGCAAGGCCTACTTAAGTAAACTTGCACGTCATTACGCTTTTTTAGATTGGATAACCTAAGTTAGCCAAGACAAAGCTTGCCACCACACGCAGGCAAAGTTCCCCTAAGAACGCGAGGTCATCGCGGATCCTTTGCATTTACACCAACGCGAACTCAAGGTCAGTTCGGCGCCTACTACTTAAGCCCCCGCACCCCAGTCCACAAATGTGATGTTAGTCACCTAGGCGGCCGCTAAGGCGATTAAGGCGCTGCGCACTAGCTCCCTCCAGGCCGCGAAACTCTACCTCGATGCCCCGCTCGGCGTATTTCTTCTGCACCGCATCCAGCGTCGCCACCGTAGAGGCATCCCATACCTCGGCCTCCGTCATATCTACCACCACGCGCTGGGTGTCCAGCGTGTAGTCAAAGGCATAGACCAAGTCATTGGAGGAGGCGAAGAACAGCTGGCCACGCACCGTATACTCGGCATCGCCTACTTGTTTTACCTCCACCAGATGCGCCACGCGGCGAGCAAAGCCAATGGATGCGGTCACCACGCCGAGCACCACACCGACCGCCAAGTTATGCGTAGCCAGCGTGCCTACGACCGTCACCAGCATCACCAGCGTTTCTGATAGCGGCATGAGCTTAAGCGTGCGCGGGTGAACCGAGTGCCAATCCACCGTAGTTGCGGCCACGATGATCATCACCGCCACCAGGGCAGCCATCGGAATGCGGCCGACGGTCTCGCCCAGAAGAAGGCAGAGGATGAGGAGGAAGGCGCCTGCGAGAAACGTCGACAAGCGCGTGCGCGCCTGGGATGCCTTCACGCCGATCATGGTCTGGCCAATCATGGCGCACACGCCCATACCGCCAATGGCCGCGGCGAGGATATTGCCCACGCCCTGGCCAAAGGACTCGCGCGTTTTATCGGAGTGGGTATCCGTAATGTCATCCACCAGCTTGGCCGTTAGCAGCGATTCCATGAGCCCCACCAACGCCATACCGAAGGCATAGGGCGCAATAAGCCGCACGGTATCCAGGTTCCACGGAATCTCCGGCACGAAAAGCCCCGGCAGCGAGGTAGGCAGCTCGCCTTGGTCCGCCACATCGGGGACCTTCCACCCGGCCGCGACCGCAATGATGCTGACCACCACAATGGTAACGAGCGGGGCGGGAATCACCGTGGTCAGCCGTGGTAGCCCCAGCATGATGGCTAGGCCGATGGCCACCAACACATAGACCATCCACGGCACATCACTAAGGTGTGGCAGCTGCGTAGTAAACATCATGATTCCCAGCGCATTCACAAACCCCGTCATCACCGAGCGCGGGATAAAGCGCATGAGCTTGGCGACGCCCACCGCGGCCAGCACCACCTGCATGATTCCCGCCAAGAGCACCGCGGCGACCACGTAGTCATGCCCATGTTCATGCGCGAGCGGAGAGACAACGAGCGCCACCGCGCCGGCCGCTGCGGAAATCATCGCCGGCCGGCCACCGGTAAAGGCAATGGACATTGCCATGACGACGGAAGAAAACAATCCCACCCGCGGGTCCAAGCCCGCAAGGATGGAAAAGCTTAAGACCTCCGGGATCAAAGCAAGCGCCACCGCGAGTCCGCCAAAGACTTCCTTGCGCAGACGAGCGGGCGAGGAAAATGCATAACGGAAACTGGCGATGACGCCGGTTGGGGCAGGCTGTTCTTTAATCACGCCTGCTCATCCTAGTGGACTTTAGGAGCCTTCCTTAAAGGAGCCATCTGCAGTGATAACTGGCAGCACGGACCAGGCGAAGTTGATCCACTGATCGGTCTTCTTCCACGAAAAGTCCGGTTCAAAGATGGTCTTCGGCTTGGTGTAAATGACGGCTGAGCGCACCTCGTCTGCGGTTTCCTTAAGTAGATTAACCACCAGATCCAGGGTCTTGCCGGAGTCCGCGACGTCATCTACGACCAGTACCTTCTTGCCCTTTAGCGAATCCGTGTCCAGCTGCGGGGACAAGATGATCGGCTCTTCCAGGGTCTGGCCGATATCGGTGTAGAACTCCACATTGATAGCGCCCATGGCCTTCACACCGATGGCATAACCGATAGCACCGGCTGGAATGAGGCCGCCGCGGGCGACGCCCACGATGAGGTCAGGGAACCAACCAGATTCCACAATCTGTTCCGACAGGTTACGGCTCGCCTCGCCGAAGACCTCCCAGGTGAGGTTTTCCCGGTCCGGGTGGATCCAATTTTCAGTCACGATTGTGTGGCTCCTTTTGCGTCATGGGATTTCTTTGTAGTTTAACGAGCATTGCCTGCCAAAGAAAAGGCACCTACCGGAATGGAACCTCGCCCAAAGTCCGGCGCAGCTTGCGAGTGCGCAGGCGCTCCGGATTTTCGGCTAGATGCTCCATCGCGCGCACCGCGCACATCACGTGAGCTTCCTTCGAGTTGGAGTAGAAGGCCTGCGCCTGGGCCGGCAGCTTCGGCACCGCATGCAATGGCAGGTCAGAGACCGAAAGGAGTGTGCCGTAGGGAACGCGGTAGCGATAGCCATTGGCCGCGAGCGTGCACGATTCCATATCGACAGCCACCGCGGTGGAGGTACGCAGCCACTCCCACAAATCCCGGTTAGTGCGCCACTCCCAATTGCGATCATCGGTGGAGAGCACCGTACCGGTTCGCATGAGCGAATTATCGTCGCCATATACCGCCTTCACCGCAGACTCAAGCATGCGCTGTACCTCCGGAATCGCCGGGATGGGAGAGGTCGCCGCAACCTTTTGGTCCAAGATGTGGTCATTGCGCTGGTAGGCATTGCCCAAAATCAAATCCCCGATGCGCATGCGCCCATCCATGCCAGCGCAGTGGCCAATCATGATCCAGGCTTCCGGCCGCAGTACCGCCAAGCAATCTGTGATCGTCTTGGCGTTGGAGGGCCCTACACCGATATTGATCATCGTGATGCCATCACCACCGGCAGTGATCAGGTCAAAGCGCGGCATTTGGAAGCGAGACGTCAAGGTCAGACCGTCCACATCGAGGTCCACCGCATCGTTGGGATGAATGGTCTCGCCATTGGGCAGCACCAAGGCGGTATAACGCGAGTCTTCCCTGGTCAACTCGCGCAAACCGAATTTCACAAACTCGGTGGTGTGCATCGCGTAGTTAGTAAACAAAATGTATTTTTGCACCGTATCGACCTCGATGCCGGTGTAATGCTCAATGCGCGCACACGCGATATCAAAGCGCTGGGCACCAAAATGAAAAAGCGGCTTTTCCGCACCGTGGAAGGCATCCCATTCGCCATCAATGATTGCATCATTGACCTCATCCAGCGTCGGACGCGGAATAGGCCCGCGTTCCTGCGGGGCTTTCCTTGTGTCCTTGATGTACTCCGGTGGAATGCGCTGGTCCGATTGACCGACGAAAATATCGCACGGATAGTTACCCGCCAGGCGAGTCAGCTGCTCGTGCAGGTAGTCCCGAATGATGTACGGCTTGGAGATTACCGCCGAGTACTTGCCGGCCTCGTTAACGTAGCCGAAGGGCTCGGAACGATCGATGGGCTGCCATTTGCGGATATCCACCGTGACCTTGGGATAAACCACGTAGCGATAGTCATCAAGGTTTCCTGATTCCAAAGTCTTGCGCGCAAGCTCGCAGGAATTCTCGTAAATCTCGATCAGGCGGTTTACCGCCTCATCAACGGAGTGGACATGCTGCAGATCGGTCATAAGCGCGAGTGTAGCGGGGACTTCGCAGCGCGGCAGCGGTCCGCGCATTTCATTATTCTTTTCCGCGGTAGCTTCAGTGATACCGATACTGACATGATTTACTGCGAGAAAATCAAAGGCCTAGGATCAGTCCTTTTAGCTGCTAAGAGTGTCAAAGCAAAGGTCTCAAAGGGAATGCGACGAAGAGCTCGACTATGTCAATTCGGGCATCGTCCCATCAATCCGAAGTATTCCTAATTCACATTGCCCCCACTATGAGAGCGAGAAGAGGCACTGGCCCCAATACTGCAGACGATTCCTACTAGGACTGCACCTAGTGCTCCTAACAGGATTCCCGTGGAGGAGGGCAACAGTAATCCACCCACTGCGGAGCCGACTGCCGAGCCAAGGTAGTTCGCAGATGCATTAGCAGCAACAGCAGTCGCCCCTTCATTAGGGTTTGCACTGAGCATCGAATGCTGCTGTGGCGCCATTGACGACCACCCCAAAAGCCCCCAAGCAAAAAGACACACCACTGCCACCACGTGGCTCGAAGGGAAGAGCAGCAGTAGAGCGAAATCAGTCACGAGTAATGCAATGATAGTGACCGTTAGTTTGCGTGAACTATTAACCTTGTCAAGCACCCTCCCAATCCCAAAAGCACCCACTGCCCCGCCGATACCCCAGACCCACATGCCAGCAATGGTGTCTACCTGCACACGATCAAGCACTACAGGAATATAGGTGTACAACCCCAGCGAACCCACTCCAACAAAGAAAGTAACTAAGGTCGTCAGGAAGTTATCCACTCGGCCGATGACTCGGAGTCGCTGCCCCAACGAGGAGGAGGGCACAGCTGGTACCACACTCGCTTTGCGCAACGCTAGACCCGCTAACGCCACTATTCCAATGGCCGAGACCAAACCGATGGTAGCCCTCCAGCCTAGCTGTTTAGCTACCCCCAATCCCACCGGTACGCCCACGACAGTTCCCACCGCTAAGCCAGCCAGCACCATTGACAGTGCGCGCCCGCGATACTTTGCTGGGACAGACATCCCCGCTACGGCTGAGGACAGCGGCGAATAAATTCCCGCTGCTGCACCTGCGATTAAGCGCGACACGAGAAAAACGCTCACTGTAGGCGAAACTGCAGTCACGACATTCGCCAAAGAAAACACAGCAACAGCTCCAAGCAGACCACTCCGCGGATCTTTGCCTGCCCTACCCGAGAACAGCGGACCAGATATTGCGTACGCGCCGGTAAAGGCGGTAACGCCCAAGCCGATCACACTGCCACTTGTACCCAAGTCGTTTGCAATCTGTGATAGCAGCCCAGCGATAACATATGCGTCCAATCCGAGCGCTACACTGCCCAAAACTAACGGCCACAGCTGTTTAAGCATTCGAAATCACCATATCGAGCAAACCAGGGAACCGTTCGTCTAGATCGCCTCTGCGCAAAGAGATAACACAAGTTCGTCCCTGGCTTCTTGTCCACGTCACACCGGCTTCACGCAGCTGCCGAGTGTGGTAGGTCAGGGTAGATCGAGGCAGGTCATCAGCGAGCGTCAAACTATCGTGCTCCTGACCGTCTGCCAGGCGCCTAACCATCTCTAACCGGATGGGATCACTTACCGCAGCCAGAACACGGACGAATTCAAGGTCCTCGGTGGCCGGATGCTCATACTTTCGTGGGCTCATCACAACTCCAATCGTGCAAGAATTCCTGAACGATCGACCACAGTAAGCTACCCGAGAGATTCGTGCAAGATTTCTTGCACGAATGCAGGTGCGCAGATAAAGCCCCACCCAGACAGCGATAAATGAACACCGGAGTCTTGAGGAGCTCTATTTTTAGATACCAAGCTTTCAACCCCAGACGTCTCTAATTCATAACCTTCAACGTTGGCACAATAAATCGAGCCAAGTTTATGAAAGTAGAGAGCCCTATTCCTTCTTCTAACGGTGCGTACAACGTAGCTTGATTTAATAGACCCTTCTACCCAAAAATATGCTCGAAGGTTCTTTGGTCAGGAAAGCATGACAGACACCGTCACCCCTTCAGGGAAAAGCAACTAATCTGCAGCACCAGAAATGATTTAGAGAACGAACGATCGCTGGTGACCAGTTGAAATGTTTAGTTCTCACGCGCTTGCAGTTGGTTAAATGCGCAGGGCACACCGAAGCCCTCGACGCATAAGCGTTATGGATACCAACTCGCACCCCTCCACTGCACAGAATTGCCACTGCAAGAGTAGTTCCCTGCAGAAAATGGCGTCAGCTACTCCTAGACTCCTGGGGAGGTAATGAAGCGGTATCCCAACCCGGGTTCAGTAAGCAGATATTGGGGATCAGAGGGATCGGTTTCCAGTTTGCGGCGCAGCTGCGAGGTATAGATGCGCAGGTAGTGGCTTTGCCCTTCGAAACCCGGGCCCCAAATCTCTGCGAGGAGGTCTTCTTTGCGCACCAAACAGCCGTGGGCACGCAACAGCGTCGTAAGCACGCCCCACTCAGTAGGGGTCAGGTGAAGGGGCTTTCCTGCCTTGGTGATGGAGTGTCGAGGGACGTCGATCAGCACATCGCCCGCCCGCACCATCGTGGCTTCCCGCTGAGCAGATGGATGCTGGGGACTGCCATGCCGCAAAACCACGCGCACGCGGGCCAAGAGCTCTTCCATAGAAAAGGGTTTGGTCACATAATCATCAGCACCGCGATCTAGGGCCGAGGCACTAAATAGGGGATCGGACCGGGCCGTAAGAATCAGAACGGGAATTGCTGACCACCCTCGAATCCCATCGAGGACCTCCCGACCATCCATATCCGGCAGACCCATATCCAAAATCACCACATCGGGCTGATGCTGGGAGACCACCTGCAGACCCTCCGCCCCGGTGCTGGCTGAATACACCTCATACCCACGCGCTTTAAAATTAATGCTCAAGGTGGTGAGCAAACGCGGATCATCATCCACAATGACAATCGTGGCCTTCTTATCAGTCATGGCTTTTCTCCTCCCGCAGCGGGAAACTCAGGATAAAGGTCGCTCCTGGAGTGGCCTCTACGGTGATAGTACCGTCCATGGCCTCCACAAATCCGCGTACAACGGAGAGGCCTAAACCCACCCCGTTGTCATTGCTGGTATCGCCCAAGCGCTGAAAAGCTTGGAAAAGCTCCTGCTGCTTTTCTGGTGAAATTCCCGGCCCTTCATCGCTCACACTCAGCTCCACGCGTTCATCTATAACCTGCGCATCAACGTTGACTGGTCCGCTCGGCGCATAGCGCAAAGCGTTATCGAATAGATTCGCCAGCACGCGTTCCAGCAAAACGCTATCCGCGCAACAGGTGCGGCCACGGAGTCCAGAACCAATATGAATGCGACCAAGTTGGTCCTTGCTATGCCCAAAGGCACAGGAAGCAATAGCCCGATTGGCTACCTCATATAACTCCACAGTATCCCGGCGTGCAGTTACCGCTCCTGCACTCAAGCGCGAGTGATCCAATAGGTTGGTCACGAGCAGCGTGAGTTGATCGATGCTAGCTGCGGTTTCCGCCAGCAGTATTTCTTGATCCTCTGGACTGAATTCGATTTCGGAATTCCGCAAAGAGGACACAGCCAGCTTGGCCGTTGCTAGGGGCGTGCGCAGATCGTGGCTCACGCTCGATAGCAGTGCACGACGCAATTCATCAGCGGCAGCAATGGCATCGGCACGTGCGGCTTCAGCCGAAAGCTTGTCGCGGCGCACGATGCCGGCTAAATAGCCTGCCACAACCGCCACCAAAGCACGGTCGCGGGCGGATAACGCTGGGCCTTCCATCACAATCTGGACCGTAGTGTCCTCGCTGGAAACCAACGTTTCTACCTCACGTTTATGAGTCTTAGCGGGGATATGCAGGTGTTTACTCTGCCGGGGCGAGGCCGCCGAAGCGTGCCAGGTAGAGAGTATGTCCCCGGAGGCGTCAAGAAGCACGGCCTTATGGCAGCCGAAAGTCTCTCCTACCTTGCGAAGCACTGCGTCGATGGGAGATACGTCCGCACGGCGGTTGAGGGCTGCGCGGGAAAAGACCGTCAAGAGCTCAGCATCGCGCGTGGCAATGGCCGCATTATGGTGCTCTATTTTGGTGCGCCGCACTTGTAAACCCACGGCCAGGGCAATGGCTACCATGACCACGAGGATGACAGCGTTAGCTGGCTCAGCAATATCGAACGTGTACAGGGGCTCGGTAAAGAACCAATTGACCGCCAAGCCCGAGGCAAACGCAATAATTACCGCCGGCCACAGGCCAGCGAGCATGCTCACGAGGAGGATCAGCGCAAAGTAAAAAGCAGAACACGTGCCTGTTCCCAATGCCGAGCCGTCGATGCCTTGCAACAGTGCGGTCAAGGCGATGAAAGCGACAGCTGCGCCTACCCAAGACACCGCCCGGCGCGGAAGGGAATGCAATGGTAGCAGCAGTGGTGAAAGAGGCGAGGGTTTATCGGACGGAAGATTAACGATGTGACAATCAATCTTGCCTGAATCCCGCAACACGGCCTCAGCAACGGTGCCGCGCCAGTGCAGGCCTAAGCGACGCCGTGGTGAAACCCCCAGGACCAGCTGGGTGGCGTTGACGCTGCGGGCAAAATTAAGCAGCGCTTCTGGCACCGAGTCACCGGTGACCTGATGCAAACGGGCACCCACGTCCTGAGCCAAGGATTGTAGTTTGGACAGTTGTTGAGCGGAACCTGCAACAGAAGATTCACCGGAAGAAAAGGAATCCCCAAAAATTACGTGGACCACATGTAGCTCGGCTGAGGATTTGGATGCGATGCGGCGCCCGCGGCGAATGAGCAGTTCTGCGTGCGCGACGTTCTGAATGGCCACAACCACCCGTTCCCGCGCTTCCCAGGTATCAGTAATGTCTTGTTCAGAACGGTAGGACGCGAGAGCCTCATCAACCTGGTCCGCCAACCACAACAGGGCAAGCTCCCGCAGTGCAGTCAGATTGCCCACCCGAAAATAATTATTCAACGCTGGGGCAATGCGTGCTTCTTTATAGATTTGGCCATCACTCAAGCGGGTGCGCAAGAGCTGCGGGGATACATCCACCAACTCGATCTCATTCGCCGCACGCACCACCTCGTCTGGCACCGTCTCCTGCGGGGAAATACCGGTGATCTGCTTTATTACGTCATTGAGGCTTTCGAGGTGCTGGATGTTCAGGGTAGAAATCACATCGATTCCTGCGGCTAGGAGTTCCTCTACGTCCTCCCAGCGCTTAGCGTGTTCCTCACCGCGCGGATTGGAATGGGCAAATTCATCGACCAGAACGGTTTCCGGCTGGCGCGAGATGATGGCTGCAGTATCGAGTTCTCCGGTGGATAGCCCGGCAGCGTGGCGCCGCGGGATGGTCTCAAGGCCATCACACAGCGCCCGAGTGAATTCGCGCCCATGATCTTCCACGATGCCAATGACCACATCGCGGCCGGCCAGCACAAGGCCGTGCGCCTCGTTGAGCATTGCACAGGTCTTACCAGACCCAGGCGCCGCGCCGAGGTAGATCTTCAAAGCGCCACGCTTGGTGCGCGCCGGAACTTTCTTGTCGTTCATATGGCACTCATCTTATGAGCAGGACGGGGGATTGGGCAGCGCTCGGTTGAGAGTAGTGACGTTAACTGCGTCTTCGCCCAGGAACCCGAGGCTGGCATGCTCCGTGTTGTCCTCGATGAGGCTTCGCACCTCTTCGGTGCTCATCCCCTGCTCTCGTGCGACACGCGGAGCCTGTAGTTCAGCGTACGCAGGGCTAATGCCAGAGTCGACACCAGAGCCGGAACCGGTTACCGCATCGGTGGGAACATCTTCTGGAGCGGCGCCTTCGCGCTTGGCGATGTCCCCGCGCCGTTGCTGCACGGCTTTTTCTAGCTCGGAGCTACTAGCGCCGTAATTGCTCATGCCTTCGGAACGGGGGAAGAAGTACGGGCCTTCGGTCTGGCCATCTTGGAGCTGGGTCGAGCCAGCTAGGCAATCACCTTGGTAAATGAGGTTGCCCTCGGCGGAGTCCGGCTTGATGCGGGAGATTCCCCACACGGCAGCGGGATAAATCATTCCCAGTGCGATAACGCACAATAGTACGGCTACGAATCCAGCGGCGAGGTTACGAAAATAGACACGCATTTTTGGTCCTTCTTTTTCTACATACCTGGAAGCAGGTTGACTACCTGGTCAATGAGCCAGATGCCTAGGAATGGGGTGATCACGCCGCCCAGTCCCCAAATGCCCAGGTTACGGCGTAGCAGGGACGAGGCGGAGGCCGGCTTATAGGCCACGCCCTTGAGCGCCAATGGGATAAGAGCAACGATGATGAGCGCGTTGAATACGACTGCAGACACAATGGCGGATTGCGGCGAGTGCAGGTGCATCACGTTGAGGCGCTCGAGGTGCGGAAGCTGGGTAGAAAACAGGGCCGGCAAAATGGCGAAGTACTTCGCTAAGTCATTAGCCAAAGAGAAGGTGGTAAGCGCCCCACGGGTGATGAGCAACTGCTTGCCAATGCGCACGACATCGATAAGCTTGGTCGGATCAGAATCCAAGTCCACCATATTGGCGGCTTCCTTCGCTGCAGAGGTACCAGTATTCATGGCCACACCCACGTCCGCCTGCGCCAGCGCCGGCGCATCGTTGGTACCGTCACCGGTCATAGCGACCATGCGGCCGTGCGCCTGTTCCTCGCGGATCCTGGCCAGCTTGTCTTCCGGGGTGGCCTCCGCGATGTAATCATCGACGCCTGCCTCTTTCGCAATGGCCGCTGCCGTCAACGGGTTATCGCCGGTCACCATGATGGTTTTGATGCCCATCTGGCGCAGTTCGGCGAAGCGCTCCGCCATGCCCGGCTTGACGACGTCACTGAGCTGCACCACCGCAATAACCCTGCGGGTGCCGTCGGATTCTTCCACAGCAACGGGCAGCGGGGTTCCACCGCCTTCAGCAATCTGGGTCACGGAGTCTTCAATTTCTTGTGGCCAGTCGCCACCTGCTTCAGTTACCCACCGGCGCACAGCATCACCGGCACCTTTACGCAGCTTTCGGCCTCTGAGGTCAAGCCCAGACATGCGCGTAGAAGCGCTAAATGGAATGACCTCGGCGATCTTTTCTTCCTCTCCTGCTTCGGCAGAAAGGTGGTAGTTTTCGGTCAACCACAACACGATGGAGCGACCCTCCGGGGTCTCATCGGCAACCGAAGCAACGCGGGCTATCTCCGCAGCTTCCTGCTCATCGACGCCGCGCGCAACGATAAGCCCGGTAGCCTGCCGGTTGCCATAGGTGATGGTGCCGGTTTTATCCATGAGTAGGGTCGCTACGTCGCCCGCCGCCTCCACCGCTCGTCCGGACGTAGCCAGAACATTGTGGTGCACGAGGCGGTTCATTCCCGCGATTCCCACCGCGGATAGCAGGGCAGCGATGGTGGTTGGGATGAGGCAGACCAACAGGGCCACCAGCGAGAGCGGGGAGAGCTCCGCGCCGGTAAACAACCCCATTGGGGCCAGTGCGGTAACCGCAATGAGGAAGAGGATAGTCAGGGTAGACAGGAGGATGCTCAGCGCGATCTCATTCGGGGTCTTGCGGCGCTCCGCTCCCTCCACCAAGGCAATCATCGTATCGACGAAGGTCGATCCCGGCTCCGAGGTGATCCGTACCAAGATGGAATCAGACAAGACCACGGTACCGCCGGTTACAGCACAGCGATCGCCGCCGGCCTCGCGAACCACGGGAGCAGACTCGCCGGTAATGGCAGATTCATCGACGGTTGCCGCGCCTTCAATGACGTCGCCGTCGCCCGGGATCGTCTCTCCGGCCTCCACGCGCACGATAGCGCCCTTGGTGAGCTCAGAAGCGGCAATGACCTCGATGCCGCCATCGGTGACCAGGTTAGCGGTGGCGTCATCACGCACGGCGCGCAAGCTATCCGCTTGGGCTTTACCGCGGCCTTCGGCATATGCCTCAGCAAATGCGGCAAACGCAATGGTAAACCACAACCATACGGTTACCACCCAGCCATAAACGCTGGGGCTAAAGATGGACCACAGGGTAGTCAGCGCGGCACCTACCCACACCACGAACATGACGGGGTTGCGGGCTTGGGCGAGTGGGGACGTCTTGTGCGGCAACGACTTTAACGCTGCCGCAGCCAACCCACTGTTTGTGGTGGCAGAGCGCTGAGGAGTGCGTCGCTCAGTGGTCATAGTTGGTGTTGTCATGAGAGTGCCTCCGAAATGGGACCCAAGGTAAGAACGGGGAAGAAGGTAAGGGCGGCGACCAACACAATGACGCCGATGGTAAGCAGCGCGAAGGTCACACCGGACGTCGGCAAGCTGCCGGCGGTAGTGGCCTGCCGGCGTTGACCGGCTAAGCTGCCCGCCAAATACAGGGTGAAAACGATGGGGAGGAAGCGGCCCAACAGCATGGCGATTCCGAGCGTGACCTGCCACCAGGGCTCGGTTACCGTCAGGCCGGCGAAGGCCGAGCCGTTATTATTCGAGGCCGAGGTAAAGGCATAGAGCACCTCGGAGAGACCGTGCGCGTTATCCGGGGTTCCAGGCGCGCCGTAGTTGGTCGCCGAAAGCTCCACCAGCTTGCGCTGAGCCACCGATGCGCCCACGCCTACCAGGACGAGGACCGGCATGGTGAGGATGTACAGGCTCACCGCGGAGATTTCCTTGCGGCCGACCTTATTGCCCATGAACTCCGGTGTGCGCCCAACGAGCAGGCCGCCGATAAATACGGCGAGGATTGCTACCATCAGCAGACCGTAGAGACCCGTGCCCACGCCGCCTGGTGCAATTTCGCCCAGGAGCATATTGAGGATCAACAAGCCGCCACCCAATGGTGAATAGCTATCGTGCATCGAATCGACCGCACCGGTAGAAGTGCCCGTGGTAGACACCGCAAAGAGTGCGGAAGCGTCAATACCTAGGCGCTGTTCGATGCCCTCCAAGTTGCCGCCCGCAGCCTGAGCTGCCGCACCGGTGGTAGTGTGCTGTGCCCATACCACCAAGGCAACCATAACGGTCCAAATGCCGCCGATGACGCCAAGCAGGGTCCAGGCATGTTTTTGCGATTTCAGCATTACCCCATAGGCACGGATAAAGCAGAAAGAGATAACCAGCAAAGAAAAGATTTCCACGAGGTTGGTAAAACCAGTGGGGTTCTCAAAAGGGTGCGCCGAGTTGGCGCCGAAGATGCCACCACCATTGGTTCCCAGCAATTTAATTGCCTCCTGGCTAGCTACCGGAGCGCGCGGAATATCCACGCCCGCGGAGCTCACCAGGTTGGACCCGAAGGTTTGCATGGTTCCGCCCAAGATGAGGACGAAGGAAATCAATAGAGAAAGCGGCAAAAGAATGCGCACCAAACCGCGGGTGAGGTCAACCCAGAAATTTCCGATGAGGTGCTGTCCGCTCTCAGAGCCCAGCTTGTCACGACCATATCCCAAGTGACCGATACCGCGAATGAGCGCAACCGCCACACACATGCCGACAGCCGCGGAGGCAAAGTTCTGGACGGTCAGGCCAAGCATCTGCGCACCATTGCTCAGGGTTTCTTCGCCCGAATAGGACTGCCAGTTGGTATTGGACACGAATGACGCCGCCGTATTGAACGCCATCCACGGTTCCACCGCTGCGGAGCGGGAATTGCCAAAGCTAGGCAAAACGGTTTGTAGGCGCTGCACCGCGTAAAGAACGAGTACGGATGCCAAGCTGAAACCAAGCAATGCACGGCTGTAATTCTTGCTGTTATGCCCGCGGTTTGGGTCAACGCGCAGGACCTTATACACCGCACGCTCTATCGCCCAGTCCTTGTCAGAGGTGTAGCTGCGTGCGATCCAGTTGCCCAAAGGAACATATGCCGCCGCGAGCAAGACGACGAGGGCGAGGAACTGCGGTAACACCGCCCCAATGCCGGCGATCATGCGAAACGCTCCGGATCAACTAAGGAAATGATGAGGTAGGTCACCAAGGCCACAACAATGACGAGGCCAATGACCGCTGTAATGGTGTTCATGGTTATGCATCACCGTCCAGAAGCTCGTTGAGGACGGAGGGACAGCCAACCGTCAGGATGGCTATCAGGATTGCCACGATGTCTAACATGTGGGAAACCCCCTTGTGCGAGTGAAACTTTCCTGTGCCTGACAGATATGCCTGCCAGGTGCCGGTACCAAGGCAGCACCTGCTACGCACAAACGTTAGGACCACACCCCCGCTGCCCTAGGCAATCTTTGCGCTATCTTTACGCCTCTCGCTCGCAATTTTTATATTTCCTTTACACCCCTTTTGCGCCACCTTTTCTTCAGGCCGGGAACCGCCCTTTATCCACAACGAAGGCCCGCCGACAGCACATCGGCGGGCCTTCTCCCCATGACTAATCTCTCGGTACCCAAGGAGGGAATGGAGCGCACCCTCCTGCAAGCACCGCCCGTGATTAGGCAAGCCTAAGTTTATAAACCTTTCGTCGGATGGTCAAGGGTTTGCCCATAAATTTCTTCACCCCTGATAAAAACACAGTTAACCTGCAATAACGAGTACAATCCGGAACCATGGCTGAGTTGAAATCCACCATTTCCGAGCAACTCCGCAAATTCTGGCGTGCCAATGAGAAGGAAGTGACCGATTCCCCGCGTCGCGGCGTCGCCTCCCCTGCCGAAGCCACGGCACTGCGCGAGGAAGTCGCGGCCGAAATCGCGGACCTCATCAAAGCCCAGAAGATCAAGACCAGCCCCGGCGATACCGCCCTCGACGCCGATGCCGCCGCTACCCTTCCCCTTGGTGCCCGCATTAAGCCGCGCGGCGTCTTTGAAGATGACTGGAGCGCGCGTCCCACCGCACAGCGCCCCTGGCCAGTCATCCTCATCCACGGCACCTGCGATACCAAAGGCGTATGGCAGCTCCTAGGCAATGAACTGCGCCAGGACGGCTGGGCCGTCTTCGCCCCCGATTATGGGCACCGCGCTACCCAGCCCCTCGCGGAATCCGCGAAGGAGCTTGGCGCCTATATTGATGTCGTGCGCGCAGTCACCGGCGCGGACAAGGTCATCCTCATCGGCCACTCGCAGGGCGGGCTGCTTGCCCGCTATTGGATGCGCATGATTGGCGGCGCCGAGCATGTCCTCCATCTGATGTGCATCAGCGCGCCAAACCACGGAACTACTTACGGCGGCATCGTCAGCCGCCTCATTCGCACCCCGCGCCAAGAGGCGGTAATGCGCTCCGTCATCGATGGCTGGTTTGGGCCGGCGGGAATGGACCAAATTGTCGGCAGCGAAGCGCTACGCGAGGCCAATCGCGATGGCGACTTGGAATCTGGCGTGAGCTATACCTGCATTGCCACACGGTCTGATGCCGTCGTGGTCCCACCCGAAACCTGCTTCCTTGATCCCCGCGGCGTCGCAGAGGGCACCGTGCGAAATATTTATGTCCAAGACTTCGACCGCCGAGCAGTGGTCATGCACGAGGATATGCCCATGGATAAGCGCGTCCATGCCATCGTGCGCACCATCTTGGAATTAGTAGAGACTATCCCCCGCTAGTTAGAGCTCCAGCTCATCAAGGACCGCGTCAAAGGCTGGGCCCACCTGCGTGCGCCACAGCGTATCCACCTTCTGATCACCCCGGCCGGGGCCGCCATTGATGACGGCTACGCGCTTGCCCTGCTTCTTTGCCTCCAGCACAAAGCGATACCCACTCATCACCGCAAGAGAGGACCCAGCCACCAGCAGCGAGCGGGCCTGGCCTAACACGGCAAAGGCGGCATCGCGGCGCTCAGCCGGCACGGGCTCGCCAAAGTAGACGACGTCTGGTTTCAATAATTCCGATCCACACCGCTCGCATCCGGCCATGCGAAACGCCGCCACGTCGGATTCATCCAGGGTCACGTCACCATCCGGATTCACTTGGTCTGCCTCCACGACGAGGCGCTCCAAGTACCCCGGATTTGCTGCGGCCAAACGCGCATCGAAATGCGTCCGCGCCTCCCGATATCCGCACATCAGGCACACGACGGTTTCCATATCGCCATGCAGCGTCACCAAGTTCGCGGTCCCGGCCTGTTTATGCAGGCCGTCCACATTCTGGGTAACCACGCCATTAATCAGCCCGGCGCGCTCCAGTTCCACGAGCGCGTAGTGCGTGCGATTCGGCGCCGCGGAATCCATGACTCGCCACCCCACAAAGCTGCGGGCCCAATACCTATGGCTCGCGGCCGGGTCGTGGCGAAATTCCTGATAGGTCATCGGCCGGTGCCTACTCAGCGAGCCGCGCGGCCCTCGATAATCCGGCACGCCCGACTCCGTCGACACCCCAGCCCCCGTCAGCACCATCACTGGGCCCTCACGCAGCTGCTTGACGACGTCCCCCAAAGCCCTCCCCGGCTCCGTATGCGGCGCCGATTCCTCTACCACTCGGGCGATCGAGCGCAGCGCGGACTGATGAGCAAGGGAGACGGCTGGATCCATGCTCCCGATGCTAGCTTTCGGGCAAGTGCTCTACGTATAGCCACTCCGAATCCAGCTCCCCGTGGCGCGAGCACTTGGTATGCCAGCCATCGGGGCGCACCTGGGCCACCATGCGGCGACCACAGATTTGGCAATAGCGCGGCACATCGAGGCCAGCTGCGGCTGCAGGGTGCAGCGTAAAGACCTCCTCGATCGGCTTACCGGTATTCGGATGGAAAATCGGCTCGTCCCCAGCTAGGACGGCAGCGGCCAATTCGGAAGTCGGCTCGGATAAACCAGCCACTACAGGGCCTTAATCGGCAGATCGATGCGGTTCAACATGTCCACATCCTTTTCAATCTGCTGGCCCAAGGTGGTCAGGTAGTTACCGGCAATGATGGCGTTGATGCCGCCGAGGAGGCCGCGCTCCGTGCCGTCGTCGCCAAGCGAAAGCTCGCGGCCACCAGCAAAGCGCAAGGTGGTAGACGGCATAGCCAAGCGGAATGCCGCCACGGCGCGCAGGCCTTCACCCAGCGGAACCAGCGGGCGATCCGCAAAGGGGGTGCCCGGGCGCGGATCCAGGAAGTTCATCGGCACCTCGCAGGGATCAATTTCTGCCAGCTGCGCGGCGAACTCGGCGCGCTGTTCCAAGGACTCGCCCATGCCGATGATGCCGCCGCAGCAGACCTCCATGCCTACCTCGCGCACATAGTCAAGGGTCTGCTTGCGTTCCTCCCAGGTGTGGGTGGTGACCACATTGGGGAAGAAGGAACGGGACGTCTCCAGGTTGTGGTTATAACGCTGCGCGCCCATGTCCTTTAGGCGCTGCGCCTGCTCGCGGGTCAGGGTGCCCAGGGAGCAGGAAATCTCGATATCGACGGCGTCATTAATCGCTGCAATCGCCTCGCCTACCTGGTCCAGCAAGCGATCATCCGGGGACTTCACCGCAGCGACGATGCAGAACTCAGTAGCACCGGTCTTGGCGGTCTTCTGCGCTGCCTCCACCAACTCCGGGATGTTGAGGCGCACGGCGCGCACTGGGGACTCGAAGAGGCCGGACTGAGAACAGAAGTGGCAATCTTCTGGGCAGCCGCCAGTTTTAATGGAGATAATGCCTTCCACCGATACGTCTGGACCACACCACTTCAGGCGGGTCTGGTGGGCGATATCGGCGATTTCCTCCAATTGGGAATCCGGAACCTGTAGTACTTGCAGCAGTTCTTCCTGGTTGAGGCCTTTGCCTTGCTCCAGTGCTTTTTCGCGGGCGATGTCAATAATGCTCATAGTGTGAACCATACTTGAACAGCGTTCAGCTTTGGTTAAAATCACATAAAATTTTTCCCAGCGTTAGGCTCGATAGCATGACGCTTTATGATGACACCCTCTCCCTCCTCCAAGAACTTATCCGCAATGCCTGCGTAAACGACCTCACGCCGGACTCCGGTCACGAGGTACGCAATGCGGATAGTTTAGAAAAATTCTTCGCGGGCGAAGACGTGCAGATTGAGCGCTTCGAGTCCCACCCAGGCCGCGTTTCCATCGTCGTGACCGTCCCCGGCGATCCGGACAAAGAACCGCTCACCCTCATGGGGCATACAGACGTCGTCCCCGTCGACGAACCTAAATGGACCAAGCCTCCCTTCGAGGCGCTCATCGAGGACGGCAAGCTCTACGGCCGCGGTTCCGTAGACATGCTATTTATTACCGCCACCATGGCCGCCGTCACGCGCGAGGTCGCCCGCACCGGCAATACGGGCGGCACCCTTGCCTTCGTCGGCATGGCCGATGAAGAGGCCCGCGGCGGTCTCGGCGTGCGCTTTATGTCCGAAAACCACCCCGATGCCTTTTCGTGGAAGAACTGCTTATCTGAAACCGGCGGCAGCCACCTGCCCGGCGCGGTGGGTTTCAACGTAGGCGAAAAGGGCGCCGGCCAGCGCCGCCTGCACGTCCATGGCGATGCCGGCCATGGCTCTACCCCTTATGGCAAGGACTTTGCCATCGTAAAGATCGGTGAGGTGGCTCGCCGCATCGCCGCCGCTGAGCCGCCCACAGCCTCCAATGAGATCTGGGAGGGCTTTGTGCGCACCTTCAAGTTTGACCCCCAGACGGAGCAGGAGCTTATCGACGGCACCGGTGACTACTCCAAGTTCGGCAACCTCGACGCCTACGCGCATGCCTTTAGCCATACCACCATCGCCGAGACCGTCCTGCGCGCCGGCGGCGCCATTAACGTGCTGCCTTCACATGCCTACCTGGAAATGGATGTGCGCCCCTTCCCCGGCCAGACCCAGGAGGATCTGGATGACTTCCTGCGCAGCGCGCTTGGAGACATGGCCGATGAGGTAGAAATCGAACACCTCATTACTGAAGATGCCACGCAATCCTCCACCGATACCGAGCTGTGGCGCGCCATTGAGGCCACCTCCAAGGAATTCTTCCCGGATAAAGACGTCGTCCCAGTTCACGCCACCGGCGGCTCGGACCTGCGCTTTGCTCGCCGCAGGGGTGGCAACGCCTATGGCTTTGCCATGCACGCCGAGGGCCGCGATATGGCTAGCGCCAATTCGCAGCTGCACAGCCACGACGAGCATCTCTACTTGGAGGACCTCGAGCTCACCGTGCGCGCCTACCGCAGCCTGGTCAATCGCTTCCTTGGCCTGTCACAGGCATAACAAGTGTGGCAAGATGTCTGGCATGAGCTTTGCACGTAAGTCCGCGCTGCTATCTGCAGCTACCGCCCTGACCGTAACCCTCGCCGCCCCTGCCGCTGCCCATGCCGACGCCGTTGACAACCTCCTAGCCAAGATGCCTGCCGGCCAGATTTCCTGCTCCCAGGCGAAGCAATACTGGACCAACTCCGCTGACTACAACCAGAAGAAGTCCCAGGCCCTCGCCGTTGCCACCGTGCACCCACGCGGCAACGAGGTTCGCGACGCCATCGGCCGCATGGACGAGGCTATTGCCCGCTGCGGCCTAAACGGCACTACTGGCCAGGGCAAGCCGGTCAACACTGGCGGCCAGCGCGGCAATGCTCCCGCACCAAAGCCGGCTCCGGCTCCGTCCCCAGCGCCAGCCAAGAACACCAAGGTCATCGAGCTGGGCACCATCCCTGGCCAGCCGACTGTCGACGTCCCGTTCTTGGGCCAGACCTTCCGCATCCCGGATGCGGCCAAGATTGCCCAAAACGCTGTATCCCAATTCCAGCTGCCGCAGATTCCGCAAATCCAGCAGCTACAGCAACTGTCTTCTTTCTAGCGGTCTAGCTGAAAATAGATCCCGGCATGCGCGCTGCAGCCGGGATTAAATTTATGCCCGCAGTGGGGACAGGCAGGCACGGCGGAATAAGCGTGGTAGTTCATCTCGGTGCGGCAGGCGCCGCAGAGGACTGAGGGGGCGTCGGCAAGCATGGGCCCAAACTCATGGTCAGTGAGCTCGGCGTGGCACAGCGCGCAAGCAAAATACTCCCCGCAGGTGGCGCACTTATTTGCCACCACGTCCAGCGGGGAATGCCAATGCCTGCACCGGCCTTCCGCATCAATCGCGCCGTGAATCTTCATGGCCGTCAGCATACGCGCCACCCTGCTGCCACTGCTGCTTCTTTTCTTCAGACTTCTTGGCATTGCGCACTGCCTGAATACCCACCACAATGGCAATGATGATCGGCACCCACACCTTGCTGTAATCCATCAAGAATACGAGCCAATCGGGCGGATCGATGTCAATATTGAAGTCAATATTCGGCACGGGCAGCTCAATCTGCGGCAACTCCGGCACTGGGAGCGCGATATCCGGCAGGTCGATATCTGGCAGCTCCCAATCCGGCAATAACCGAGACAAGATGCGGCTAATGATCGGACCAAGCACGATCACGCCTATGGCCCAGCCGGACTTTCCCAAGCCGCCCAGGAGCGGATACAACACCCGCTTAAAGGAGCTTTCCTCCATGGCCTTGCGGCGCTTTTCTCCTAGTGAGCGGGCCGGTGGATCGAGGGCAACTGCCTCCTCACCATTGCGGTAATAGACGTCTAAAAGCTCGCCAAAGGGAGAGGCTTGGATATCCAGATAAGGTTTGCTGCGCGAGGCGGAGTTCTCAAAAAGGGTGAGGTCTTTTTCTATCTTCTTTTTAAGCGAATACCGGCCCGCACGAGGCCGATCGTGGCGGCTGCGTACCTGACCGTTGACCACAATCTGCAGGCGCGGGCTGGGATTCTTCCGCCACAACCGGAGCCGTTCGGGGAGGGAGGCATCGCCTGGAACCGGGGTATAGTCCTTCGCCTTCTTCGGCCACTCACCTAGCTCAGCGAACTCGGCATCGTATCCGCGCTGCACCTCGATAGTGCCCACCTCGGGGTGCTCTAGGCGCCAGGTCTCCATTAGCTCTTCCCTGCCTTGGAGCCCACCACGGCACCTAGCTTGCTCGCAGCCCATGCCAAGAAAACAAACACTGGGAGGTAAATCCACGTTCCCTCATTGAAATACAGGGACATGGCGGCAAAATAGGCCAGCCCAGCCACACAGAAGATGGTCCAAGAGGCGCGGAAAGTGGCGCCGTCGACAAGAGCAATGATCACCGTCAGCACGGCCATGAGGATGAGCAGGATAAGGCCGGAAACAAGGTGGTAGACGGCGGGCGGAACAACGATGAAAACCGTGACCATGGCGATGGGTGCCCACCATTGCCACCAGGCGCGGCTGGGCTCGTCTTTCGTTTCCGCTTCTTCTAGCTCCTCAAACACTCACCCAACCTATCACAGGGCTTGGCAGAACTTATGGAGGAGAAATCCTCCCTACGTCCGGCTTAATCCTCCCCGCGGAGGATACCGCGATGAGCAGGGCATACTTAGCGTTGAGTACATGAAAAGCACACCACTCATCCTCGCGGCAGGCGTGATTTTTGGTGCCATCTACGGCACCAATGCACTCCTGCCAGATATATACGACAACCCCACCTCTGAGGTGCAGGCCGGCCAGGCGCGCATCCCCGGATTATCCTGCACGGAAGAAGATGGCTCCACCACTGCCGAGCCGCGCTGGGACTGTGACGGCACCCAGATCCGCGCTAAAGAAGTCGGCGTACAGGACAAAGACCAAGCCACCCGCCGGTACCTCCGGGCAATGAGGGAAGGTACGGCCATGCCGGAAGGAGACATCGACCGCGACGGGGATAAGCGCACGCTTAGCGATGGCGACCTCGTAGCCATCAGCATTGAGGGCGATGGCCCCACCACGTTCCTCTCCTTGCACGGACCGCGGGCTGAAGAACTTGCCCAGGAGGTAGAAAAGGCATGAAGAATCTGTACTGGCTATCTATCGCTTTCGGCCTGGTAGTTTCCGGCTTTTTCTTTGTTGATCGCCGTTTTACCGAGGTGGGGCTCATCGGTGCGCTCATCTGCGCTGGCTTGACGCTTGGACTGGGATTCTGGTGGTTTAGGCCGCGGCCGATGTGGCAGGGCATCCTATGGGGTGCGCTCGCCCAGCCGGTGGTGGTGAGCCTCAACGATCAGATGGTGGGGATCTCGGACAAGCTGGGGCTCACCCACCTATACGCGGCCTTCTACTCGCCGCTTCCGGAAGAAACCATCAAGCTCCTCGGCGTCGTTATTATTATTGCGGCTTTTGGAAACGTGAAGCATCCCTACCAAGCCGCCGCGATCGGCATGGCGGTAGGCCTTGGTTTTGATGCCATGGAAAATGTGCCGTTCATCCTCAACGCGGCCATCGATGACTTGGACGGCGACCTCTGGGGCGTCATCATTACCGGTATCGGACGATTCTTCACTGGCGCCTTTAGCCATGCGCTGTATACGGGGGTTGCGGCATGGGGCGTCGGCAAGCTCTATGCGGGGGCACGCCACGGATACTGGCAGGTGGCCGGATTCTGGCTGTCCGCCATCGCCCTGCATACCCTATTCAATGCCTCGACCATCATTGCGGGTGATTGGCCGGTGACCATTCTCCTTATCGCCCTCATCACGTGGACACTGGTCATTTGGGGCCTGCGTTTCATGCGCAAGCAAGATAGGAAAAATGCGGCACAAAGAAGCGAAATTACTCTGCCCACCAAGGATCCAGAATATAGCTGATGAGCTGCGAAAATGCGAAGGAAAAGGCTCGTGTCCGAGGGGTGTTATAAGGTGTGAATCGTACACAAGTTCACACGATAATTTAGGTACGATGCGCCATGGAAGAACCCTACTTTTCCACGACCAACACCACCGACCCCACCACACGCTTAGCCTTTGAGATGCGAAAGGCGGAATACGAGTTCTGGGTGAACCAAGTCCCAGAACTCGATTCTGATTTCGAATTAGTCACCAACTCCCTCTACCGCACCACCGGCGTCAATGAAGGCCGGATTGGCCATATCCTCATGGCACTGCACCGCTTGGAGGAGCTGCCCAAGCTCCAAGCGCTACAGCACCGCCTCTATCACTTAGACCTCGACCGGATTATTGCCATTAATAAGTCCCTCAACCGCTTAGGCAACCCGACCCCTAAGGTGGTGGAGCGGATCGATGAGCAGCTCACCGCCTACCTCACCCCTACCCGGCCGAACCAGACTATGCGTACGCAGGCGCAGATTAAGCGCAAGCTCAACGAACTCATCAACCTCGCGGATGACACGTTGGCAGTCACCCAGGGCCCCACCCAACCGCGCTACACCATGGAGAACTGGGGCGATAACACCTCAGCGGTGACTTTGAGCGCGGACCCGGCGGTTATCGCGAGCGTCGATAAGTGCATCCGGCAGACCGCGCTAGAGCTAGATTGCTCGCTTGCCGACGCCGCCGTTGCGCTCCTCACCGGCCGCACCCAAGCCCCCGAAATCATCCTCAACGCCTATAAAGCCACCGACGTGCCCAATTCCCCGGCGTTTATTGAATCCGTGGGCTGGCTCGACCCGGCGCGCTCGAATGCGCTGCCCTACACCAAAATCCGAGAGATGGATCCTAACCAGGAGGTCAAGGGCTACGTCACCCCGGCGGCCATGGCTGCGTACTTAGAAGGATTTGACGGCACCTGCCGCTACCCCGGCTGCAATCGCCCGGCCACGGTCTGCCAGAAGGACCACCGCATCAACCACGCGGACGGTGGCCCGACCACTCCGTCTAACTTGGCCTGCCTCTGCCAGCACCATCACAATGTGAAGACCGATGGTCGTGCTTTCTATGTCATGGATCCACATACGCGCGACATCATCTGGCTTTTTGAGGATGGAACCTGGACCGCCACGGAGCCCTCCGGCCCGCTGGCACCCAAGAACAAGAATTGGGTGCAGACCTTTGCTCAAACCATGACCGCCCACCGCGCCCGAGCATATGAAGAGGCCCAAGAACTCATGCGCCAGCAGAAAACCACCCCTAGGGAGGAGGAATAATTCCACCAGCTGCCCTACAGTGGCTGGCATGACGCAAAATTTATTCACACTGGATGAGCTCGTAATTACCCAGACCAAGTCCTTCCTCAATGATCAGTTCATGATCACCGATATCGACGGCACCCCTGTGGGCACGATCCTGCAATCCACCAGTCTTAAAGATATGGTGTTTAAATCCTCTCGCAGCTTGGAGGTCGCACTCACGGATGCTGAAGGCAACCCCCTACAGACGGTCATGACGATTTCGGACCCGCCGAATTTTCTGCGGGATACCTATGAGGTGCACTTGCCGGGAATCGAACAGCCCATGGCCGTCATTACCAAGCGTTTCTCCATGCTCAAAACAAAGCTGGAGCTGACCATGAAGGGCTTTCCTGACGTCGAAATTCGCGGCGATTTCTGGGATTGGAACCTCTCCATCACCTCCCACGGCCGCCAGCTTGCCAACGTCACCAACGAGTGGACCGGCGTAGGCAACTACTTCATGGGTAAAAATACCTACTGCCTAGCCATCACCCCAGGTCTCAACGAGCAACAACATGCTGCCATCATCGGCGCCGTGATGAGCATGGATATGCTGCGGACGAAGGAAAAGAACAGAGAGTAGATGTCTGCTACGATATGAACATGTTCACTGAACCTGTTCATAAAAACTCACGTGCGCGCTCGAAGAACACAACGCGCCTAAAGGTGTTAACCGCTGCAGGCGAACTTTTCGAAACTACGGGATATGCCGATACCAGCATTAGAGAAATTGCGAAAAAGGCTGGTGTCAGCGTTGGCACAGTCATGTCTGTCGGCGAAAAGCGCGCACTGCTGGTTCAAAGCATCAGCCACAAAATTGCAAAGATTCATGACGGACTCAGGACTCAACCACCTGGAGATCTCATTTCGGTCATCAATCCATTTTTGGAGATGTTTGCAGGACACAGCGAACTATCCCGCGCTTACGCATCTGCTCTCATTGAACTTGGCAATCAAGGGCAAGAGCTCAGACGCTTGGAACATCTTCTCACGGAAGAAATCCTTCGACGTCTCGCGGCATCAAGATTGACCGAGGATGAGTCTCGCGATCTTGCAGGAGTCTTGTATCACGCCTATCTAGGTTTGCTAATCGGCTGGGCCGCCGGACTTTATTCGTCGCAAGAACTAAAAGACCAAGCACGCACAATCATCAATCGCCTAGAAAGCGTATTTGGAGTCCAACTATGATTTTCGACGAAACAGCCCCTATCTGGCCTTCCATTCTCCTTGCCGTCATTCTTTCAGGCGACGTCATACTGTCAATTCGTCCCGTTGAGTTCATTGAAAAATGCCTCACCGGCGTAAAATTCCCACGCCAATGGTGGTGGGCTCTCATCTATATCAAATGCGTCGCGATTTCCGGGCTGATAGTCGGACTTGCCTACCCCGGAGTCAGAGTTGCGGCACTAGCAGGCATCGTCACATATTTCTTTGCTGCAGCCTTCGCTCACCTGAAAGCCAAATTCACCGGCACCGAATTCTGGGCTAACTGTTTGGGCATGCTTATCCTTTCCATCGCGGCGCTAATTGTAACGCTCGCCGCATAATGCAGAAAGGAGTTCTACATTCCCGTAGGCACTTTCAGATCTAACCCCTATTAGGTGGACACCTGATGCCCAGTCCGGTTAGGTTGGGTACAAAGGTAATCTACCACCATGTCTAGGTACTCCGAACAGTTCAAACGCGATGCCGTAGCACTCTACAAGAACAATAAGGAGAGCTCGCTGAGCTCAGTGTCAGCATTGTTTAGAATCAACCGTGCATCACTGCATTCTTGGACTAAGCTCTACGCACCGTCAAACACACTCGTACGAAAACCGTCCATGATAAAGCCCATTCCGCTTTTTCACCGTGGTAGAGATATTTGCGTATTCTTTGCGGCATAATCTAAGGGATACACAACGGATTGCTCAGTACATGGGGATTTCTGGACCTTGGCCACGGAAGTTTTCGGTCAAAAATCCGAACTCGACTTCCCATATATGATACTCACTCGGTAAGAATGAAGGCTCCTTTTTCTGCCGAGAAACGACCTCAGTTTGAGCTGCTTCACGCGTGGTAAATGCAGCCAATATATCTGGGCTCATTTCTTGGAAACGCACGGAGGAATGTTGCGCATACCCCTCCCTAAAAACGAGATAGACAAGTCTCGGGAAACGAGACTTGTCTAGTTTTCCGTCCCAGCCGTCAAGGGGAACTTCTTCAGTCCAACAGGTTATACCTGGAGAATCAACATGCTCGCCCATGGCACGCTCCTGCTCTCTGGTTAAAGCTATTCCGACAAATTCTTCGTCAGACGTAGCTTCCGTACGCGCAAAGAGCACAAAAATTTTAGCCTGGTTGCTGCTATCTGAAATTCTACCTATTAAGCCTTGCATACTTCTCTAAACGGTTTAGTTTTAACAGTCGCAGTGTAAGTTTTATCGGAGCGTGTCAAATTATTTGTGTGTGGAAAAACTTTTATTCCCGTTTATGCCGCCAGGGTAGAGAAACCACAGCACCAATAAGCAAGATGGCAGTGACACCTACTAAATATGCTATGGATCCCCAGGGGATTCCATCGCCGCCAAAGAGGCCGTATCTAATGGCTTCACTTATGTGGACAGCCGGGTTGGCTTCTCCCACTATCTGAAGCCACGAAGGCAACAAGTCTTCAGGAACGGCAACCGGGCCGAGACTTAGCAGCGTAATAGCCAATAACAATGAGATGGAAGATGCCTGCTCAAGGCTGGAACATAATGCTCCAATTATCATTCCGGCAGAAAGAAAAGCACAACCAGCAAAAAATAGGGCTGGAATGATAGTGAAAGAAGGAGATAAAGAAAGCCCGAGAATCTTAACTACCGCAACTGGAGTTATGAGCAGTGAAGGAGTAGCTAAGAGACTAAAGGCGATAAAGCTCCCCACAACAAACTGGAGGCGCTTTGCCCCAGTAGCAGCTAGTTGATCTAGAGCTCCATTCGCCTTCATAAAGGAAATATTGGTGGCAATTTTACCCTGCAACTCGAATAGCAAAGAAAAAGATAGACCACCAATAACAGCGTACTCAACGGCGGCCCCACCTAAATTTTGTGCGTACACACCAAGCCCTAAGGACATTAGAACAGGAACGACAATCCCAGTAAGCAGCATGGACGGCCAAGACCAGCGCCAATTAGTCAGCTGTATGCGTGTAAACGTAAAGGTGTTACTCATGCTTCATTCGTTTGGGATGCGATTAGGTTGACAAAAACATCCTCGAGATTGGGTGAGCTAATAGTAATATCGCCGGCTCCTTCGTCACATAGTTTCGAGACAATTCTCGGAACTTCGTCGACACCTACTATCTGCTCGCAAGGTTCTGAACTTTTATCACTATTGGACTCAGTGCGGTACGCAATGGTTCGTCTATTTTGAACGTTTTGCATGACTTGGTTAACCGTGCCGTTGGCGATGAGCCGACCTTTATCCATAATTCCGAGATGGGTTAGGCAGGATTCAACTTCGGAAACTGCATGAGTGATTACCAATACGGTAACTCCCTTATGAGAGAGTGCCTCAATTTCGTCCCATACTAGACGGCGATTTAACGCATCCAGCTCATTCGTGGGCTCATCCAGAATGACGAAAGGGCGGTTTGAGGAGATAGCGATTGCAAGTTGGACAAGTTTACTTTGTCCACCAGATAGCGATCTCACTTCTCGATTGTGGAATCGAAGAATGCCTAGCTTTTCTAGGAGACGTTTCTGCTGTTTGTTTGATGACTTCGTCCCGTACAGCTGACCAAAGAAATCCATTGATTCCTCTACAGTCATGGTGTTTAGGGCTAGCGGAGATTGCGACAAATATGCGACATTTGACCTCTGCCAGTGAGTGGTCACGGACGCATCTCTTACTTTATTTATCCAGATATGGCCGGAAGTAGGGCGTAGTACGCCGGTGAGGATACGAGCTAAGCTGCTCTTTCCTGAACCGTTGCGCCCAATTAAACCGTAGACACTACCCCTGTCGATACTTAGCGAAACGTTGTCGACTGCGGGCTTTTCTCGATTAGGATAGGACTTACAGAGACGCTCTAGTCGTACAAGTTCTGACATGACCCACTGTCCTTTAGTTGACGACGAAGCTGCCTAGACTTACGGCGGACGACGTTAAAGCAGTCGAGATGTGCAATGTCATCATCCGAGAATGATTGCGATAGTAGCATTCTCAACGCTTTGCTGATCATGGTCATAAACAGCATTACGGTTTGGACACCAATGTAAACTGTGGGCCTGACCCTCGGAAAGTAGACACGTCGGGAGTAACTTTGCTGCTTGCCATATTTACCATCGACAAATAAGCGTACTCACCTGATTAAATAGTCCCATCAAGGTCGAATATATAATCGCTCACCGCTGTTTAACGCCTATCGCAATGGAGTTCTTACCCAGGGCAAAGAGCGTAAGTACTGCTACGACTGACACGAGGATAAAAGTAACTGTCACCGATAAGAAACCGGAATACTCCAGTAACAGCCCAGCCAAAATAGCACCCACCATCATTCCAGCCGGCGGAAGCATTTCAACACGCCCCCGTGCAGCTGGATTAGCTTTTCCGAACAGGTGTTGTTGCAAAGTTGGGCGGAGAGCAGCGAAGACTCAGTTTCTCATTCCCTGATGGCCGCTGCATGTGGGCGTTGTTAGGCCGTCTCGAAGACCCGGTTGACGATCACCGCGTCCGGGTTCGGTTGCCTGTTGGCAAACATCGCGCCTTGCCCTTTCCACAATGAGTGCATCGCCTCCATCCCTTTCAACGTCCGATATACAGATGTCCGGTTCTTAAACGCGCCTTTCGGCCCGAGGATCCGCTTCAGCCGACCATGGTCGCCTTCCAGGATGTTGTTGAGGTATTTCACCTACCGGTGTTCCACTGTGGGCGGGCAGATTCCCTCTGACTTCAACTCGGCGATTGCCCTGGCTAGGCAGGGTGCTTTATCGGCGTTGATCACTCTGAGATACCCGGCTGACGCATTGGATCTGACGGCCTTGGCAAGGAAACGCTTCGCTGCGGCCACGTTCCGCTTCGAAGAGAGGTAAAAGTCCAAGGTCTGGCCACCGGCGGTGATCGCCCGATAGAGGCAGCACCACCTGCCGCCGACCCGGATATAGGTCTCATCCACCCGCCAGGAACTAGCTTGCCAGTCAGGTACCTGCCGGTACCACCGTGTTTGCTTGTCCAGCTCAGGGGCGTATTTCTGGACCCAGCGGTAGATCCTGGTGTGATCGACCGGCACGCCCCGCTGAAGTCATCATTTCCTCCAGAGCGCGGTAGCTCACCCCGTAGCGGCAGTACCACCGCACTGCCCATAGAATGATGTCACGGGGAAATGACAACCGGAGAAGATACCCATGGCTGTGACTATTTCACGTCGCTCTTCCTACTGCCCCAACTTTGCAACAACACCTTTCAGGGTCATATGGGGGCAGTGGAGAGAAGTGGTGGATCAGTGGACGGCGGTGGATGCCGGAGTAGGCGTGGTGTGTTCCTCTTTCGACTCGGTCGGAGCCAGGTGAGCCGGATCCAGATCAATGCGGCGCAGCAGCTGGGCGTTCAGGGCCACCACGATGGTCGAGGCAGACATTAAGATCGCGCCCACGGCCGGGGACAGCACGAACCCGATCGAGGCGAGCACTCCGGCGGCCAACGGCACGGCGAGGATGTTGTAGCCAGAGGCCCAGATCAGGTTCTGGATCATCTTGCGGTAGCTGGCCTGGGACAGCTCAATCATCGACAGCACTGCCCGCGGGTCATCACTGGCTAGGACCACCCCGGCAGATTCCATGGCCACATCCGTGCCGGCACCGATGGCGATACCGACGTCCGCGCGGGTCAGAGCGGGGGCGTCATTGACACCGTCACCGACCATGGCCACGCTCAAACCCCGGTCCTGCAGCTGCGTGACCTTGGTGTCTTTGTCCTGGGGCAGGACCTCGGCGAAGACCTCATCAATGCCTAGGTCCTGACCAACCGCCTGGGCCACCTGCTGCGCGTCGCCGGTGATCATCGCGACCTTCACCCCGCGGTCCTGCAGGGCTTTCACGGCGGCGCGGGATTCGGGGCGGATCTTGTCCTCGACGGCCACCGCACCGATGATCTGACCGTCGCGGACAATATGGAGCACACCGGCCCCACGCCCGGTCCAGGCGCTGGTGGTGTCGGTGAGCTCGGCCGGGGTGGTGAGGTTGAACTCGCGCAGCATGTTCGGCCCGCCCACGAGGATCTCAGCGCCATCGACAGTGGCCCGAACCCCCCGGCCGGAGGCGGCGCTGAAACCAGTTGCACGGATTTGCCGACGGGAGGCCTCGGGATGGGCGGCCGCGGCCGCCACGATGGCGCGGGCCACGGGGTGCTCGCTGTCGGCCTCCGCGGCGGCGGCTAGGGCCAGCAGCTCGCCCTCGGTGACGCCGACAGCTGCCGCGACACCGGTGACCGCGTGCGCACCCTCGGTCAGGGTGCCGGTTTTGTCGAAGAGCACCACGTCGATGGTGCGCATCCGCTCGAGCGCCATCCGGTCCTTGATGAGCACCCCGGATTTCGCAGCCCGCTCGCTGGAGATCGCAATGACCAGCGGAATCGCCAGGCCCAGGGCGTGCGGGCAGGCGATGACCAGCACCGTGACTGTGCGCACCACGGCATCGTCCGGGCTGCCGATGATGGTCCACACCACCGCGGTGATCAGAGCGGAGATCAGCGCGAACCAGAACAACAACGCCGCCGCCCGATCCGCCAGGGCCTGGGCCCGGGAGGAGGACTCCTGGGCGTCGGCAACCATGCGTTGGATCCCGGCCAGGGCGGTGTCCCCGCCGGTAGCCTCCACCCGGATGCGGACGGTGTTGTCGGTGGCCACGGTACCGGCGACCACCTTGTCACCGGTGTCGCGGAAGACGGGACGGGATTCGCCGGTGATCATCGCCTCATCGAATTCGGCGGCTCCGTCGAGGATGGTTCCGTCGGCCGGCACCCGGGCACCGGCCCTCACCAGCACGACGTCGTCGACGACCAGCTCGGAGATGGCCACGGTGCGGGTGGTCCCGTCGATGACTTTCTCGGCCTCATCCGGCAGCAGGGCAGCCAGCGCATCAAGCGCGGAGGACGCGGCCCCGAGAGCGGACATCTCCAGCCAGTGGCCCAGCAGCATGATGGTCACCAGCAGGGCCAGCTCCCACCAGAAGTCCAGCTCAAAACCGCCCAGCCCCAGAGTGGTGACCCAGGAGGCGACAAACGCCACGGTGATGGCCATGGCGATCAGGAGCATCATCCCGGGTTGGCGGGATTTCAGTTCTTTCCACCCGCCCTTGAGGAAAGGCGTTCCGCCGTAGACGAAGATGATCGTGCCTAGCACCGGGGGGATCCAGGTGGATCCGGGGAATGCCGGGAGGTGGTAGCCGAGCAGGTGGGCGACCATGGGGCTGAAAATAACGACGGGAATGGACAGAATCAGAGACCACCAGAAGCGGTCCCGAAACATTGCGGTGCTGTGTCCGGCGTGTTCGCCGTGACCATGCACGTGGTGGTCTTCGTCCAGGGCGGAGTGCGGGTGATCGTGGGGCATCGCCTGGCCGTGGGTGTCGGGATCTGCGTGGTGTTCGTGGCTGGCATGATCTGGGTGGTGGGTGTGGTCTGTTTCCGGAGCGGGGTGATCACCATGGTGATCACCGGAATGGTGGGGAGTGCTCATGACGTTCCTTTCGCTCAACCCGGTCGGGATCGAGATGATGGGTAAGACTGATCAGGATAAGACGGTGTAGCCGGCCTCCTCGATGGCCCGGCAAACCATCTCCGGAGGTACGACACCGGTGACCGTGACGGTGGAAACTCCACCAGCAGCGAGATCAATCTGGACGTCGTCGACCTGGGGGAGGGCCTGAAGGGCCTGGGTCACGCTTTTCGCGCAGTGCCCGCAGGTCAGGCCGGTGACCTGGTAGCTAGGGGAGGACCCTCCTGCTGACGAGTCGCTGGCGGCAGGGATGGAGGCGGTGTCGGCACGTGAGGCAGGTCCGCAACAGCTGCAGCCGTGGGAGGCCATCGGCAAGAGGCGGGGCGGGGAGGTGATCATGGGAAAGCTCCTACGAGTCGGTGGGATGCGGTGATGCCACTCTAGCGTATACCCCCCGGGGGTATATTTTCAATGGGTGGCGGCGCGGCTCTCACGCGGGGCAGGGTGTGGTCATCGAGCAGCCTCCTCACTGTCGGGAGGGGACAGCGGGAGGCGGAGGGCAAACACCGCTCCGCGACCGGGTCCGGGGGAGGTGGCGGTGAGAGTGCCGCCGTGGGCCTCGATCAATGCCTTGGAGATGGTCAGACCGATACCGGACCCGCCGTCGTCCCGGCTGCGGGCGGCATCCCCCCGGTAGAAGCGTTCGAAGATGTATCTGAGCTGGTCAGGTGGGATGCCCTCGCCGTCATCGGCGACGTGGATGAGCGCGGTGGACGCCCCCTGTCGGTGGACTTTGATCCGGACCTGCCCGCCGGCCGGGGTGTGCCGTAGCGCGTTCGACAGCAGATTGCTCATCACCTGGCCGAAGCGTTGCCGGTCCACGAGCACCCGGGCGGTGTCTGTAATGGTCTCGACCTGTAAATCGACGCCTTTGTCAGCATAAGCTTCCCCCGCGGCAGCAGCGGCGGTATGGAGCAGATCCCCGAGCCCTTCCTCCGCCAGGTCCAAATCGATCCGGCGTTCCTGGGCCCGGGAGACATCGTCGATGTCTTCCATCAACCGGGTCAGGCGGGTGAGTTGGTCAGCCATGATCGTGTGGGTGGCATTATTCCAGTCCACGACCCCGTCCTGGAGACCATCGAGGTAGACCGTGAGCACCGATAAGGGGGTGCCCATTTCGTGGGCCAGATCAGAGAGCATCTGGCGGCGGACCTGTTCGGTGTGTTCCAACCGGTCGGCCATGGTGTTGAAGGCATGCGCCAGGGTGGTGACCTCGGGGCCTGCTTTTCCGGCGGGCACGCGGATACGGGAGTTGCCGGCCGTCAGGCTGGTAGCGGCGCGGGTGAGATCCTGCAGGGGGGTGCGCAGACGACGCGATAACCACAGGCTGGCCAGCAGGGCGCAGATCAAGGCGGTGGGCAGGGCGACGACCAGGGTGATCAGGTTAGCGCCCCGGTAGGCCTGCTCGGCATGGAACAGCTCCAGCGAGGGGTCCTCCCGACCGGTCATCAACATATGATCATGGAACAGGGTCGGGCCCACCATCGTGGCCACGGCCGCGGCCACTAGCAGGCTAATCACCACGACCAACACCTGGGCGGCCAGGAAGCGGAAGGTCAGGCCGGGTCCGTGATTCATGGCTGCCCCACCCGGTAGCCCACGCCACGCACGGTGTCGATAAACCCCCGGCCCTGGGTGTCGGTGCCGAGCTTGCGACGCAAGTTGCCGATGTGGACATCGACGATACGGTCATCACCGACCCAGGTGGTGTCCCAGACCTCGGTGACCAGGTCGTGGCGGGTCAGCACCTGGCCGGGGCGCAGGGCCAGGGCAACCAGCAGTTCGAACTCCGTGCGGGTGAGCTCCACAGTCGTCTCCCCCACCCGCACCTGATGGGCGACGGGGTCAAGGATGAGGTCACCGACGATCAAGGGGGTGGTCACCTGCGGTGGGGTGGTGCTGGTGCGCGGGCGGCGCAGCACCGCATGCACTCGGGTCACCAGTTCCCGGATGCTAAAAGGTTTGGTGATGTAGTCATCCGCCCCCAAGGTCAATCCGCTGATCTTGTCGTCCTCGCTGCCACGCGCGGTGAGCATGAGGATGTAGCAGTCCGAGAAGGTGCGGATCCGTCGGCACACCTCCAGGCCGTCGAGTTCGGGCAGCCCCAGATCCAGCACCACAACATCGGGGGAAAAGCGACGGGTCTCGTCCACGGCCTGGGTGCCGGTGTGCGCCTGGCGGGTATCGAAACCGGCCCGGATGAGGTAGGAGGCCACCATCTGAGCCAGGGGTTGTTCATCATCGACGACCAGCACCCGCCCCGGGGGCGTGGTGGTGGTCGGTGTGCGGTCAGCCATAGACCCCAGTATCGCTCCGGTCAGGGGGGAATACCACCCTCGCTCAGTGCCCGGCGGGGAAATCTTCATCAAATCTTCAAACATCACCCTTCGACCGCCGTCGCCCCTGTGCCCCACCCCGGGCCAGCAGCATCGCCTCCCCTGGTCGGTTCAGCAGGAGCCACCAGGGATTTCACTGCCTGCACCGCATACCCGGGGCGAGTAGAAGGACATCGCCCACGGCTGTGGGGTGGTGTCCCGGTGGTGACCCAGCCCACCGAATTCACCCTCTTTTCGCCCTGTTATAAAGCTGTGAGCAGGGTTTTTGATTTCTAGTCCGTCAGGCACCCGTGCTAGATAAAGGTATGGCATCGACCTTGAGGCGGTGCCTTCTCACGGTCTTACCACGATCCAAGGAGATTGACGTGAAACGAGCAGCGATCGCAGCCGCCGCCCTCGCCCTCACGGGGTGTTCGGCCGCGGACCCGGAACCCACCGCCGACGGGACGGTGTCCCAGGATACATTCCTGACTACCCATGGCCTGGCCGCCATGGACGCGGTGGAGATCATTGATCACCTCGACCGGCAGAAGGTCACTGAGCGTCCCACGGATCTGATCGCCTCAGTGCGTGCCGATGAACTGCTGCTCTCGAGCGATGACCAGGAAGTCGTGGTCGATCTTCCCGACAATCAGACGTATGTCTCGATCGCACCCTATCTCACCTCCACCCACGACTGCTTCTACCACAGCCTCACGACCTGCCTGGGGGAACTCGACAATGAGGATATCCAGGTCACGATCACCGATGAGGCGACCGGTGAGGTGCTGGTGGACGAGGCGACAACCACCTTCGACAACGGGTTTATTGGCTTCTGGCTTCCCGATGATGCCACCGGCCTGATTGAGGTCAGCTACCAAGGGCGCACCGGCACCGCGGAGTTTTCCACCGCCGACGACGGTGCCACCTGTGTCACAGACCTGCACCTGACGTGATGGCTCAGCAGGGTCCTCACCTGCGCCTGTCTCCCGTGTCACTGAAATCTAACACCAAGGAAGGTTAAATCATGATGAACGGATTTTCCCGACGACAGTTTCTGCTCGGCGGGCTCGTTCTTGCCAGCACCGGGGCCGTGGCCGCCTGCACCAGCGACCCTGGACCCGCTGCCTCGGCACCAGGTTCCTCTCTTCGCCCCACTCCCACCCCCACTGCGCTCGGTGAGCCGACGGTGCGCCGGACACTGACCGCCCGGCCCCTCTCTCTGGATATCGGCGGCATCGAAGCCAAGACGTGGGGATACGTCTCTGACACCGGGGATGCGGCCATTGAGGCCACCGCCGGCGACGTCCTCCAGGTCGATATCACCAATGAACTGCCTGAGAGCACCTCCATCCACTGGCATGGCATCGCACTCCACAACGCAGCCGACGGTGTGCCCGGCATGACCCAGGACCCCATTGAACCTGGCGAGTCTTTCTCCTATGTTTTTGAAGTCCCCCACGGTGGCACCTACTTCTACCATTCCCACTCCGGCCTGCAGCTTGATCGCGGCCTCCACGCCCCACTGATCGTCCGTGACCCGCAAGACGCTGAGGACCAGGACGTCGAGTGGACCATCGTGCTCGACGACTGGGTCGATGGCATTCAGGGCACTCCCGACGATGAGCTCGACAAGCTCACCGGAATGGGTTCGGGCGACCATAACGGGAAGAAGGGGATGGGAGGTCACGGCCAGATGATGCACGGCACCCCGGACCGGGTACTGGGCGGGGATGCCGGCGATGTGATGTATCCGCACTACCTCATCAACGGACGTATCCCCCGTGCTCACCGGACCTTCGAGGCTCGCCCGGGCGACAAGGCCCGCCTACGGTTTATCAACTCCGGCGGTGACACCATCTTCAAGGTGGCCCTCGGTGGTCACCGCATGACCGTCACCCACACCGACGGCTTCCCTGTCCAGCCCCGGGAGACCGAATCGATCTACCTGTCGATGGGCGAGCGTGTCGACGTCGAGGTCATCCTCGGCGACGGCATCTTCCCGCTCACGGCTTTGGCGGTGGGTAAGGACGACCGCGCCTTCGCCGTCATCCGCACCGCCGGCGGCCAGGCCCCCCACCCCGATGTCGACTTCCCCGAGTTGTCGTCCACCGGACTGCTTCTGTCCTCCCTGAAGCCAGCAGACCGTGCACTCCTACCCGAGGACACACCAGACCGAGAAGTCAGCATCGACCTGGGCGGGCAGATGATGCCGTATGAATGGAGCATTCTCACCGACGGCCAATCCTCCTCCGCGACCGTGCAGGAGGGCCAGCGCCTGCGGATGGTCATGCGCAACAGGACCATGATGCCCCATCCCATGCACATCCACGGCCACACGTGGGCGCTGCCCGGCAGCGGCGGGCTACGCAAGGACACCGTCCTTCTCCGCCACGGTGAAACCATGATCGCCGACCTAATCGCTGACAACCCCGGTGAGTGGGCATTTCACTGCCATAACGCCTATCACATGGAAACCGGGATGCTCAGCTCGCTTCGCTACGAGTAACCACCACAGCAGGGTTGAGTGCCGAGGTGGGCGGAGGTGTCCCCCGAGTAGTGAACACGGCGTTGGTGTCAGGGGTGAGCAATGTGTGCCAGGAGTCAACGGGATTGAAGTATGCGTCAGCGCGCACGGCAGCAAGTTCAATGATGCGGTCGTAGCGCTTGTTAAAGCCGGTGGTTTCGGTATCAATGACCGCAAAGACCGGCTTGCCCGGTGTGCGCGGGGCGTAGCGGTTCAGGAGGTTTTCTAAAAAGCCCATACCCTCAAGCCTAGAGGCCCATACCGACATGCCCGCCTAAACGCTATCGAACAGGTGTTGTTGCAAAGTTGGGGCAGTAGGAACGGCGACGTGAAATAATCACAGCCATGGGTATCTTCTCCGGTTGTCATTTCCCCGTGACATCATTCTATGGGCAGTGCGGTGGTACTGCCGCTACGGGGTGAGCTACCGCGCTCTGGAGGAAATGATGACTTCAGCGGGGCGTGCCGGTCGATCACACCAGGATCTACCGCTGGGTCCAGAAATACGCCCCTGAGCTGGACAAGCAAACACGGTGGTACCGGCAGGTACCTGACTGGCAAGCTAGTTCCTGGCGGGTGGATGAGACCTATATCCGGGTCGGCGGCAGGTGGTGCTGCCTCTATCGGGCGATCACCGCCGGTGGCCAGACCCTGGACTTTTACCTCTCTTCGAAGCGAAACGTGGCCGCAGCGAAGTGTTTCCTGGCCAAGGCCGTCAGATCAAGACAAGACAACAAGCAAGATGAGTTGTTGACACCATCGAAAACAAAAGTACGAAAGCCGAGAGCGGGAGTTAGGATGTAAATCCCCACACTTACAATCCTCGACCGGAAAAGTTCAGAAAAAGAAATAAACCGGAGGTCACGAACCCTTTCGAGTTTGTTACCTCCGGTGTCGCAGTTTGTACAACTGCTCATGGTGTGATGTTCACGTTGGCTGCTCAACATAGTTTTTCAAAAAGCGCCTCCCGACCTGTGGATATGAAATCTCCCGGGAATTAAATGCGCCCACACCCTCACCCTCAGTGCCCCACATACGGCCCTAGAATCACCGCCCAACCGGTCGGCGAGAGTGCCTAGCACAAAGAGAGGACATGAAAAATGCCCACCTAGAAAAGGCCAGGTGAGCATTAGAACATACGTGTCAGACTAATTCCCAGACGATTAAGTCCGCGGCGGGACTTTGGCCAGGTCGCGGCCGGTGTCTTTCCGAACCATCCGGAGTCGTCGTGTCATCGAGTCTTGACTTGCGGTTTTCCGCTCGAATGATTCTTGAATCGACAGGTTCGTCGAGGCCACCCATAGGGCGAGCGTGATGTATAGCATCGGCTCACGCCGAACACCGCGCTTAAAAGATTCCATACCAGTGATATGTGGTGATTCCATGATTGAAAACCTCTGCTCAGTAATAGCGCGGGCTGCTTCGTAATACGTCGCGTGCTCCCAGGAGCCGGGGACGAGTCCCCACTGAGTGCGTTTCCACTGCTCAGGGGTAAATGCGTGGGTAATACTCGACTTCGCGCAGCATTTATAGTGATCGGCAGTCCAACTCGGTGAAATCTCCGGCGCGTCTTCGGATGCGAGTGTCATCGAAGCGGGTTTGAGTGGGCATCGCACTCGCCCTTGTACTGCAGGGCAGACCAAATCAATTTTCACGGGCTTGTCAGACTCATGTTCATCCTTACGAGGACGACCTCGACCTTGACGTGCACGATAAGGCCTCGAATTGGTCCCCATGATCAACGGGAAAAGGGCTTCGAGCCGAGCATCCTGGCGCTCAAAACCGTCGTCTTCGGCGAGCAATTCCATGGTGCGGCGAACGATCTTCCCGTTGCCTGCGATGTCGCGTGCAGCAGGGCAATAGAACTCGCCCGCGATTTGCAAAGGTCCACTGGCAGGTTCATCCCCAGCTACGGTGTCGGATGCGAAAACGGTCCTCCAGTTTGGGGATAGCGCACAACGGGTGCATAGCCTGCGGCAAGCAATTCATCATTAAAATGTTGTTTGTTGTTGTAGCCCATGTCAACGGTCAGCAATGGCAGACGCCCGCGTTGAATGCGCTGGTCAAAACCGTTTTCTTGATGAAATCGGATAGCCCGCGTCAGTCCCGGCACCGACCCGGAGCTTGGCTTATCGATGGAAATTCCTGTTATCACAGGCGCGACCGAGTACACGGCCCGTGGTGGTCCGACGCGACATACCGCAGTAATGCCGACGGCAACGCCGCCTTTGGTACTGCGACGATTACCCAGCTCGGAATGCAGCGAATGGTCCTCTCGATCCCTGATGTAGTAAGTACCCGAGTAAGCAGCACCACGTCTCTTAGTGTCACGACTGCCTAGTCCCGTCGACTGGCCCGCCAGATCGATGATGGTTTCGTCAGCGACGATATCGCCGCGATAACCCTTGGGGGCTTGCTCATGAATTGAGCCTGTCACCAGGGCGTTTACAACCTGATGGAGCCTCTCGGACGCAACCTCGGAGGCTTCCTCTTGCTCGATTGAGCGTGCGGCCATCATTCGGCGATGATCGCTATTTTTTCACACGACGCGCAGGCGCATCTGGCAGTGAATCAAGAGGCTCAAGTCGTCGCGTCAGCCACATGGCAAAAGCGCGGTACGTTCCTTCACCACAGGAAAGGTCTAGCTCAAGCCGGGCCTGCTGAGCAGGGTCTAGGGTCCATAGGGTGCGCCAGATTTCTGCCATCGAGGGCACACGCCGAATCCCGATCAAGGCTAGACCGATGGTGAGCACGCCCAGCATCGAATACGTTGGGCCGGTGGATTTCCGTCCGCCCACGCCACGGTCCTGGCGAAAATAGAAATCGATCATCTTGTGCGCACCCGATTTTTCAATAACCGCAGCACAACGCTCAACGTAATCGGGGGAAATCATCACTCTCTGCTCTTGCATTACTACTGTCATCAGAGGTACTCCCCCGCAGACCGCAGCAAAGCTTTTGCTTCGTCTTCCGGTGTATACCGCGGCAGGTCCGCCTCCAGATCATGGAGAACCCTTAGATCAGCAATGCCCGCCATTTTCATCAGCATCGCAGCCGGCATCCCCGGGTCAGAGGCCAGTTTTACCACCCAACGATTCCGCAGCGCAGCAGCATTAAATCCAGGAAATCCCAGCTCAACGAGCTCTTCCGACACATGACAAACAGCGTTTCGAGGCATGGACTCACCGACGATAGGAAATACGAAACCGTTGCCGACGTCGCGTGCCCGCGTCAAAAGCCGGTGACCTCGAACGGGACACACGACAGGCACCACGCGAGAGACTACACCCCGTTTTCGCACCGCGATCTGGACTGCCGTGTGCTCGGGCAGCTCTAGTGGAGAAATATCGCTGCCGCGTAGCTGCCGGATCTCCTGGGACGACAGCCCTGCCCCAGTGGTGAGATCCAAAATGGTCAGAAGCTGTGCCCGCAGAACAGGACGAAGGTTCGCAGCGACGGCGTACAGCTCGGCCTCCAGCGAAACACCTGCAGCCGGAACGGCTTTGCGCCGCGGTCCTCGTTGGCGATGCGGTTCAGGAAATTCATGAGGATACAACGTCCGGCCTGCGGCATAGAGAATCGTACGGTACGTGCGCTGCGACCTGCGACTAAAAACATCGTCACGGAAAAGCCACCGATCGACAGCACGACGTGTCAGCGCTCGTTCTTCGTCAACAACGCCATACACGATTGCTTCATCGTAGAGGTATCGCGCTACAACACGCGCGGCCTTAGCATCAGCAATTTCATCAAGAACACGCGTGTGCGCCTGGACAAGCGCTGCTCGGGCGATGGCCTCACTCCGCAGAGGTCCCGCTGGACGGTGGATTCCCACCTCCCGTAGCCGCAGATAACGATCCTCATCCGGCAGCGTACGCCGAGTCAGCCTGCGCACCCGCGACGGCGACGCCTGACCAATCGAAGAGACAGAAGACACCTCCCCGGGCACAAAATCCCTGGAAGCGGGCCTCTCGAGAACGGGCGTTGCTGCTGCAAGAGCCGTAAACCTACCCACGAGCGCTCACCGCCCACATGCTTAAAACGTTGGATGGGGTGGCACTATTGCTAATTGCTTTTAGGCATGACAAGATAATCACATCTCCGTTTAATTCCCTGGAAGGTTTGAATGGATATCAGCACGAGGCTCAACAGCCTTCGTGCACCTACAAAGCGCGATCTGGCAGGATAAGCGCTTTGTTTCAGTTTTAGCGATGAAAATTCGAAACTAGTTGTCCTCCTCAGAGGCAAACTTGGCTTCGTCACCGACTAAATGGTCTAGTTCGTCCGTCACCACTCGGGCAATCGACGCGCCCCGAGAGTTAGCCAACATTGTCAGCCGTTTGACCATTGGCGCAGGCAACCGCACCTCCAGCCTGACATACGAATCTTCAGGTACCCAACGAGCACGCCGCCGACCAAAATGCGAGGCAGGAATTCGAACTTTTGTCTTTTGGTCCTGCTGAGTCGCTTCAGCATTCTCCATAACCGTGCCCCTTTCATGTCGATCGTGGTTTCCTCGTCGGCGTCATCAGATTAGCCGGTTGCAACCGGCTAAAAAAGCGTTCACCCCCGCGCTGACCTGGGCTATTGCCGGATAGTTTCAGTTATCCTGCAATAGCGCAAGCGCACCAGGTCAGGCACTAAAAATGAACGTGGATATTATGCGCTAGTCTGCAATTTTTTCAATTGATCGTTGTGTAGTGTCCTCCCTCTACCCCCGTCTATCGCCCGATACCTACCCACATTCTTTCTGTCATCAGTCTCGCCAACGGCTGGTTAGGCAGATTTCCCCTCGACTAGAGCAGCCGGGTCGACAATGTCACCGAAGCGCTGAATGAGGACATTCACTTTGTCGACAACCTCCGCCTTGGAGACAGTAGGACCGGTGGCCCTGCCAAACCGGCGCATCGGCGGCAGAATACTGGCGGCGCCCGACCCCCACCGGCGAGTGGGCACCGTCGACGGTAAGCATCGACTGGATAAGCCGGACGGCGGTGACGGTTTGCTCAACACAGAAGACCTGCTCCGCGCCCTGTAGACCCACTCCCCCTTCGCACTGAACTGCTCCCCGTGGCCAAGGGGGAGTTTTCTGCCTGTAGTGCTGCAACTGTCCCGTAGCGATGAACGGTGCCGACGGAACAGCCGATCTCGTTGGCAATCGCGCGCATGCTCAACCCCTGGGCGCGAAGCTCGCGCACGCGCCCACGCTTTTCATTCACACGAGCGAGGTAGTCCTCGCGCGGTTCTGGAGTCCATCTGGCAAGAGTCCGTACGGGTATTCCGGTTAATTTAGAAGCTTCGGTAAGGGTCATACCTTTACGCGAAAAGATTGGTTTACTCACCATGAATCAACCCCTGAGCGACGACTTTGCGGTACTCCTGAGGACTTACGATTCCCGGCGGTTTTACAGAGGTTCTTAAGTCAGTTGCGTTTAGTAAGTGTTTCACTTCTGCGGCACGGTCTGTGGCTGTACCGTCTTAGCCATAGTGAAGACCCGCGCAATTTAACCAAAGTTATGCGGCCTAGTGAAATACGGAGTGTGAATTATGGCGGAGGCGTGGAGTTCAGAAATTTTTTACCAGGAGATACGCCATTTACTAAAGAGGTATTTTCCCTCGGAAAATGGTGTGTCTCCCGATGATGTCGAAGTACGAGCTACCTGGAAAACGTCCACGTACGCATATTGCGTATTTTCAGTTAAATCCGCGCAAGGACTTGCATATGTTGGCATGGAATTTGCCCTGATTCCAAGACACACTCTTGAATCGGGTGAAAGCTACTCATCAGAGGGGAGAACCGCTGTTACGGGGTGGGGAGATCAGTTGGCAGGAAATGCTGTTGCCCCGTATTTAGATTACGGTTCCGACGATAAGATTGAATGGATTGGTGGCGAGAGAAGCTACGATCCGAAGCATTTTACGGAACTAGAAAAAATGAAAAGCGAAGGGGCAGATATTTATCTATCCCTAGCCACTCACGACTAGTCAGCCAGACTAGCCCCTTCGTCTTTTAGTCGATAGTGTGTTCTAAGTTAAGCCACCGAGGAGCTACGTCACTACCATCATTGGAACCACGTAGTGGGAAAAGTGTCTTCAACCCACGGGTCTCTTGCCCACCTTCAACGTGAATAGTAGTTTCTACTATTCCCCGAAGTTCAAATGATCTTCCAGTTCCAACCTTTCTTCCATCATTAGTGCGGACAGCTTCATAAATAGGAGCTTCATAAATGCGGTCCGCGTTTTCCATCCTGTCTTCGCACAGACCTTGAATGTATTGCCTAATCGAGTAAAGGTTCCAAGTCTAATGCTTACCCAACCCCGCCCCCGAGACGGCCCCAAGCACCCACCCCGAAACTAATCACATACTCGAAAGCCAGATACACCACTTCCCAGGACTTGACCCGACGTTTTTAAGTTGCCTGTAACCAAGTCGAATAAGTCGGCAGTTAACACACCTTATTTTCCGTAAACTGCCGACTATGGAAGAGAAAAACCTATCGTCATTAGTGTTCGGAAACGTCGTCCTTGAATCTCAGTTTTTGGGGACAACTCCTCGAATATATGCCGCTGACATGCGGTCTTATTATTTACGCCCCAGTCCTTATGCCACTCTCTCTGCCCCCTTAAATGATTTAAGAGGGCAGCTTCAACCTGACCATGCTGAGGCTATCGCTAAGAAAATCTTTCACTCCGTGGCTGAAGAGCTGAACGAAAACTACCCAGGTGGTTGTGAGCGCGCAGAGGAGGAACTAAAAGCCTGGCTTATGCAGAGTAATTAGTTCACATTGCATGGAAGATGGACTTCTTTGGAGACACCAAAGTCATGATGCTTTCCTGCAAAAATCTCTCCATCAATTCGATAATCATGCCCTGAAGTAGTTGGGCCACAGATTACTTCTCCACGAACAAATCCATAGCCACCCTCAGTAAGATTCCTAGAGGTTTCATCTACGGTCTCATAAACAGCTCCGAGATGTTCTTCTTGAAGCCTGATCTGTGCACTTAAAGGAAGAGACCCAGTTCCAGTACACCGGACATGCAATCCATAAGAGACAATTCCTCCGGCTTCTACCTGAGGACTCGCAAATGTTCCAGTGCATACACCTGCATTCAAAGAGCGAGTTGATATTCCATCATTCGATGTTTCCTCATCAAGCGTAAAAGTTCAGACTTTAAAGCCGTGGGGTTCAAGCCACATACGGAGTGTACAGAAAAGGTACTGAGCGTGACGCACGTTAATACATTGCGCTATAAGTACTATGCTTGGTGGAAAAAGCACCTGATTTAAGGGGTGGTACAGATAATAAACCGGATTATAAATTCGATAAAAGAAAGAATCCTCCACATAGGTACACCTCGCGTGAAGTGGAACAAGATTGCATTGGAGACGTCGAAACCTCATTTATCGGGGTAACTGAAGGAACAATTGTTACCTCAACGGGAACTTATTATGCGAGGGCTTATAGTAATCCAGCGCGCGTTAAATGTAAGATTCCTGGCAACCTTTAAAAGATAGAACTCGGTTAATGCAAATATCTAATATTTATCTCGCCTACGTCAAACGCTTCCTTCTAGACTCGCATGGTGGTGCAATCCAGGGTAGTGCAATCCAGATTCTTGCAGGTGCCAGTTTTGATGAGCAAGAGATTCTCGAGTGGATTGATGAAGGCAAAAAAGTAGACCATGACATTTGGTACGAGGAAATTCCGATAGAGAATCTTCCCCATTCTTTCAGTTCGCCGAGTGAGGTATTAGTTTATTTCGATGGGTGTTCTTTTAACGAAGGATGGGAACATGATTTCCAGTGGACAGATCCAGTAGGTCGTAGAGCCCTTATCCCCGAAAAGTTTAATGGAGTTGTACGCCCCCAACCTGAGACAGAAGGAGTGCAACGGGAAGACGGATATGTAGGTAATGATTACTATCTGTGGAGAGTTCCTTGCCCATGGAAAAGCCGCTACCTTTTAGCTCCGTTCCAGGAAAAGAGTAATGAGGACATTGACTATGGACGTCCGTTTACGGTTTGAGCGTAATTAAATCGTAAAATCATGATGCAAGAAAAGTGACCTTAACTAGAGCAGTTAGTTAAGGTCACTTTTGTTTGTGCTAATGACTTTCATCGATTGGGCGAAATGAACGGTGTTGTTGCAAAGTTGGGCGGAGAGCAGCGAAGACTGCTCTTCCCGACCTAAGTGTGTGGCCTAGCTCTCAAAGCTGCCTTCCAAAATCTCTACTCCTTACAACGAGCAATCCGAAAACCAAGACACACACCACCCCTGCACCAATACTAAGAGCAGAAGCACCCCAAAGACTCGATACTGCCCCACCGACCGCACCACCGATACCTACACCAAGATTGAAGATAGTAACGAAAAAGGACTGTGCAATGTCTGCCAAGTTAACTGTATTTCTGGCTAAGGCAGTCTGCAGAACTGTCGGTGCACCACCAAATCCCAGTCCCCAGACGACTATTCCTGAAATGAAAAAATAGTTGGGAGCTGCCGGTACCGACAAAAGCAAGAATCCTAAAAGCATCAACGCTCCTGAGATTAGACCAGTCAGAAACAATCTCTTATCTACAACGACAGCAGTAAGTAAAATACTGATCCCCGCAGAAATCCCAAAAAATAGAAGCACAACATCTATTCCAAGAGCTATTCCCACACCACTGGTTAAAGGTTGAATGTACGTGTAAACCATGTTGTGCGCTACTGTCCAGCCGAAAAGCGCTACAAGCACCCCCATCACACCAGGCATCAAAATCGATCTCTTAAGAACATTGGCTCCTGGGCCATCTCCAACAGGTCCCGGCCGGGAAGGAACTGCAAACGTAATCCATAACGCTAAAACGATGGATGCGACTGTTAGCATGCCAAGCGTCAACCTCCAACCAAAGTGTTGACCCCCTAATGCACCAAGCGGGACTCCACAAGCTAAGGCCAAAGGCTGCCCAAAACCGATAATGGCAAGTGCGCGACCTTCGTTTTCCGAACTGACTAAACTCCGAGCGTAATTTGCCACAAGACCCCAAACGACACCTCCGGCCATACCGGCAAGAAACCTAGCAAAAAAGGCTAACCACAAATACGAAGTAATAGCAGTGAGAGCGTTGAAAACGCCAAGCCCCATGATAGCTATAACCAAAAGACGCTTACGCGGCATTTTTCGAGTTGCCGCCATCACCGGTATTGCAGCCACCACAGATCCAGCTGCATAAACGGTTAGAAACTGTCCTACTTTTCCCGTTGTCGTTCCAAAGGACTCACCCATATCAACCAAAACCCCCGTAGGAATGGTCTCGGTCATTATGGCCAAGAAAGCGGCAAACGCTAACCCTGCCAATTGTAGGACTGGCATATCTGCTTTCGAATTCCGATTTGACATGTTTGGCAATAATCAATCCTCTAAGGCACTCGCAGTCCGCCCCCCTTCATCCAGAGTGCAAGCAGCGTAGATTCTGGATCCCTATCCTCCTCTATGCGCTCTCCAATCTTGTGCATCCACAAAATACGTATCGAATTCATCTTCTCGACGGGCAAGCTCATCTTCAGGAACCTTGCCACTCACTATCCCGCCCAAGATACGGAAATACTCAAACCTCTCCACACCGGGTGCGATAGTTACCAGTACATCCGCGTCGCTACCCTTAGCGGCTCCAAAAGCATGAGGAACTCCCGGAAGAACCAATGCGCAATCACCCGCGCCTAGCTGGTAAATTTGGCCATCCTCCCAAAACTCCAGCTCCCCTTTAGTGACGTAGAAGAACTCACACGAAATCCTATGAAAATGTGGGACGGCTCCCTCGCCCCCATCAAAAAGTTGAATGTTTTGTACACTTACATTTCCTTTTGCATCCGAGGCATCCACCAGCAATCTTGCCTTCGGAAGGCGAGAGGAGGAAGCATCTGCCACTATTTCGGGTTCAGAAATTAACATCTCAAATCTCCATAGATTGTTCGCTGACAAACTATATAGTTCGCTACCGAACTTCTTTTGTCAAGCGCTACACTAAGTTTCAGCAACCCGAAAGGAACAAAATGGACCCCATCTCCACAGCCATGAACAAATGGGCGAGGATAAATCCCCACGTCGATGTGGATGCAATGGAAACAACTCTTCGCCTCACCCATCTGTTAAGAGCAATCAAAAACGAAGTGACGACCATCCATGAACAAGCTGAATTAGCTCCAGGCGACTTCGATGTTCTAGCAACGATCCTCCGCCAGGAAAACATCACCCCGGGACAACTTGCACACGACCTACTTCTGTCAAAGGCCGGAATTACCGGAAGACTTAACAAGCTCAAGAAGCAAGGACTCATTGATGAAGAAATAAATCTCAGCGATAAGCGAGGAAAAACTCTGACACTAACGCCAGAAGGACGCGACCGAATAATGTCCATCGTTGAAGCCCATGCCACAGCTGAGCGAAAAGCACTCAACCACCTGTCCAGTACACAACAGGATGAACTGCTCGAATTGCTACGATCTTGGAGCAAAGAAAGTTCGGTCTAAACGAAACGATGTGTTGGCGAGGTTAGATGGTTAGCCATTCTGGCGCGTTGCTATTAGGATGATTTCACTTATCTGGAGGGATAACCCAGTCTGGGTCCTTAAATACCCCGGTGGAGTGCCGGTGTGCTAGCTGCCTAGGTTCACCATGAGAGGATGAATAGGAATCCTCCTCGATGCCCCATCTAAAGCGGGTGTGCACCAAACACGGAATGACAAGTGCTGGTCGCCAATGATGGCGATGCCGTGATGCCGCACGGAAGGCCGTTGCCTACTGGATTGAAGTCGTCTACAACCGTCGGCGCCGGCACTGAAGCACTCGGGATGGCCAGCCCCGTCGACTTCGAGAACCGAATTGGTCTAACCACAAACAGAAAAGAAATAGCTGCCTCACCACTAGGTAGCTCCACTACGTGTCCACAAATTGCGGGCAACCCCAGACTCTCGAGGGCTCTTAGTTTGTTAGCGCACTTCTTTCCGTTTCAGCAGAGGTGTTACGACGGTATCCCGATGCCCATCAATGGTCTCTATGATCCAGGACTTGTGGTCCCACTATGTCGTTTCGCAAGTTCATTAGCCAGATCAGCAGTGAGTTTTACCGCTTCTGGGGGATCAGTGATCCAGATATGGTCCCCAAACTGAAGCAATTGCCTTACCCCCTGAATATCCGCATATCCCACCACGATACGGACAAAGTCTTCGTCCACGGGTTCATGGTGGATAAGCCGTGATCCCAAAATGCGAGATGCCATATCAAGCCTATTCGCTCGAAGAAGTGCGGTGATACGAACAGGCATGTCTTCTTCCAATTTTGCAACGAGCTGCGCCCACACCCTTGCCAAACTTTGCCCTTGACGAAGCTGAGCAGCTTGACCTAAAACGCGAAAGGTTTCCAAGCGCGAGACTGCCAACATCCTTGGTTCCCCATCGACATCGACGACCAAGTACCAACGTCTACCCTTGTGCACAAGCCCATAAGGATCAGCCACAGCACGTTGCAGCTTCTTGTCCCCACTTCGGCGATACAACACCTCAATTCGAGCTTCATTCCGTACAGCCTCCAGCAGACCTTCTAAGTCGCTTTGGGTTTCATTGCTAAACCAGCCACTGTAATCAAATAGAACCTTCTCTTCCAAATTATGAGTATCGGATGCTCTAGAGAATGAGACTGCGTTCAACTTCTCCTGCAACAAGGCGATGTCCTGGCCAAACCCCAAGTGCGCGAGTGAATCCGCCCCAACACCAAGAATCCTCAACAGCTGAATCTCAATCGGATCCAATCGAGAAGCATTCAACCGAGAACGCCTATCAAGCACAATCCCACCATGCATACCTTGCTCCGTATAAACAGGTATCCCCGCGGCCGAGAGCGCATCAACGTCACGCAGTATTGTGCGCTGCGAAACTTCAAAATGTGAAGCCAACTCCGCAGACGTAACACGGCCTCGTGTTTGCAACAACAAGAGCATAGACAACAGTCGCGCCGATCTCATGCCGCAATTATCACTGGAACCACAATATTTTTCGGAATATGACACTCCTTGTCAGGTTTGTTTGGTCCAATGCGCTTTGGCCACGTAAACAACACCACTCACCGAGAGGAGAATGGCAATGCCAACCCCCAATCTTTTCCTGACTTATGTCTCTGATGTCGAGACCTCGACTGCCTTCTACAGCGATTTATTCGACATGCAGCCATCGTTCATCAGTCCTCGATATGTAGCATTCGAAATTTCACAGGATGTCCTGTTTGCTGTATGGACCGGCCATAACACCCACATGGAGAAACAAGCACCGCGAACAAGCGAAATAGGTTTGATGTTGGATGGACCGGCAACCCGCATTGATGAGACATACCGTCTATGGAAATCAAAAGGAGTCCAAATTGTGCAGCCACCCTACGATGACGTCTTCGGCCGCACCTTCGTAGTTGCCGACCCTGATGGAAACCTTATCCGCGTCAGCCCAGTCGATTAATTCTTAAATCGGGATTCAACAGCTAGGAAATCCTCCAACACCCCAAGGAAAACATCTCAGTTGGAGGATTCCAAGTGCCCCAAAGTGGGAGCTAAAGCCGGGAAAGAATTAAGTACACCGGCTTTCCCGTACAACAAATCCCTAAAAACTGACTGGCTTATGGGCCCCAGCTGAGATACCGCAAACGTAAAGCCCCAGCCCCCCAAACGAACTACTAAATCACCCGATAAAATAATTAGCCGCTCAACCTTGCCATCCAAGCCCAGCAAAGTCGTCCGACTTCGAACCGACTGCCTACACAGTATGCCTAAGACCCAATGCCAGGGCGTCAGATCAAGATAACAAGCAAGATGACTTGTTGACACCATCGAAAACAAGAGTTTAACAGCCGAGAGCGGGAGTTAGGATGTAAATCCCCACACTTGCAATCCTCGACCGCTAAAGTTCAGAAATACAAAGAAACCGGAGGTCACGAACCCTTTCGAGTTTGTTACCTCCGGTGTCGCAGTTTGTACAACTGCTCATGGTGCCCGGGGCGGGACTTGAACCCGCACGTCCTTATCGAACACTGGCACCTGAAGCCAGCGCGTCTGCCAATTCCGCCACCCGGGCAGGGTGTGGATGTCTTAGCGACTTGATAAAGATACCACGAATGCTGCTCAGAACTACAAATCGGCAGGAAAAATAAACTATTTCGGGGAAGGAGCAGCGAAATTTCTGGGAACTTTCGCGTCGCCATCTACGTTTCGAGGGGGTGAACAAACTATACTGATCGCTACTGATCGCTACTGATCGCTGCATGGTGGAAAGGAGAATGGCTCGTGGCGTTTTTAGAAAAGCTGGCGAAGCTGGACTCCGCCATGCAACGCGGCCTTGATAACGGCATGGCCCTTGTCTTCGGCGGCAAGGTCGTTCCCGCGGAAATTGATGAGCTTTTGAAGCAAGAAGCTCAGGACAATCTCGCGCGCGGCGACGATGACAACCTTTATAGTCCGAACGTAATGACTGTAGGTGTCTCCTCCAAGGATTTGGAGAACTTGTCGCAGGATCGCAATTTGCCGGCCGATTGTGCAGACCAGTTGTCGCGCTTCATTCGCAATAGCGGATGGTCCCTCGCGGGCCCCGTGATTGTGCGTGTGGCGGAGGAATCTGGTTTGCGCACGGGTCAGCTTCGCGTGTCCTCGTTTATTGATCACGAGCCCACGGAAGAGACCGGTTTTGAGGCTATTTTCCACGACTTTGATGGTCAGGAGGACCAGATGACCGAGCAGCACGAGAATACGGCTGATGACGCGGTAACTACCGCTTTCATTGCTCCAGATAGTCAACCCGCCCCGCAGCCGCAGGGCCCCGCAGTCAACCTGATGCTGCAGGATGGCTCCTCGCGCGTCTATCACGTGCAAGAGGGCTCCAATATTATCGGCCGCAGCAACGACGCCGACCTGCGCCTTCCGGATACTGGCGTATCCCGCCAGCACGCGGAGATTACCTGGAACGGCCAGGATGCGGTTCTGGTGGATTTGCAGTCCACCAACGGCACCACCGTGAATGAGACGCCGATTGATAATTGGCTGCTTGCCGATGGCGACGTGATCACCATGGGCCATTCCCACATCGAGGTCCGCATCACGGGCCTTGATTCGCACAGCTACTAAGTTCAGTTAAGGAAGGGAGGTCGCCATGGATGCAGTCATCATGCTGGCGCTTCGCATCGGCTTGTTGGCTCTGCTCTGGATTTTTATCCTGGTGGCCTTGAACGCCATGCGCCGCGATACCAATAAGTCTGCCGGTGCTATCCGCCAACAGTCGAAGAAGGTGGGGGCACCGCGGCGTCGGGAAGCGATTAAGCAGCTGTCCATCGTTGAGGGGCCGTTGCAAGGCTCCCACATGGAATTGGGCACACTAGAGGATTGCACGCTGGGCCGAGCCTCTGATTGCGATTTTGTCACGGGCGATGATTATTCTTCTGGCCACCATGCCCGGCTATTCCGCCGCGGTAGCGAATGGGTAGTAGAAGATTTGGAATCTCGCAATGGCACCTTTGTCAATGGCGTGCGCATCGACCAACCTGAGGTAGTCGGCGCGGACTCCGAAATTAAGCTGGGCCGCACTACCGTGAGGTTGAACGCATGACACTGAAGCTGAACTTCTTTGCTAAGTCCGATCGCGGCCTCATTCGCGATAACAACGAGGACTCAGGCTACGCCGGTCCTCACCTTTTGATCTTGGCCGATGGCATGGGTGGCCACGCGGCGGGCGAGGTTGCCTCCGAGCTGATGGTCAACCACCTAGAAATCTTGGACCAAGATCCGGGCCAGGAAGACACTAAAGCACTGCTGGAAGCGGCCGCTGACCAGGCCAATGAGGCCATCAGTGATCACGTCAAGGCCCATCCAGAAACCGAAGGCATGGGCACCACGCTATCCACCATGCTCTTCAACGGCACGGATTTCGGCGTCTGCCATGTGGGTGATTCCCGCGGATACCTGCTGCGCGACGGCAAACTCGAGCAGATCACCAAGGATGATACCTACGTGCAATCCCTGGTGGATAAGGGCGAACTGGACCCAGGCGACGTCTCGTCGCACCCGCAGAAGTCCCTCATTCTAAAGGCCTATACGGGCCGCCCGGTCGAAGCAACCCTGTTTACCCTCGAAGCCAAGCCGGGCGATCGCATCCTGCTGTGCTCCGATGGGCTTTCGGATCCGGTAACCGCCTCCACTATTGAGACCGCACTGGGGCAAGGCAGCATTGAGCAGGCCGGCTCCACCCTAGTGGACCTAGCCATCCGTTCCGGAGGCCCGGATAATGTCACCGTGGTTATCGGTGAGGTAACTGAGGAAAGCCCCCAGGAGCACGAACCATTCCGCGTCGGCGCCCTCGCGGGCCCGACTGAAGAGCCAACCCATCCGGATTCTTCCGCCTCGCGGGCGGCACAGCTCTCCCGCAAGCCTCAAGTAATTCCACCGGCCGTCATGGCCGATGGTGAGGAGGAGCGCCCCGAGCCAGCTGATGAAGAAGCGGAGGAGGAAACTTCCGGCCGAAAGACCGGCTGGAAGGTCCTTCTTGCCCTGCTCATCGTCCTCGCGCTGGTCATCGGTGCCGGACTGTGGGCAAAGAACTTCTTGTCCAATAATTATTACGTAGCTACCAACGAGGCACAGGAAATCACCATCCAACAGGGTGCTGATTACTCCGTCTTTGGCAAGGAACTACACTCCACGAACCAATACGTGTGCATCAATGACAGCAATTCGCTCCTCTTTTCCGGCGAGCCGTGCAAGGGCGACTTTGCACCGCTAAAGGTTACGGACCTACCGGAATCTGAACGCAGCGCCGTCGACCATCTCTCCACTGGTGATCTGGGTGAGGTGCAGCAGCAAGTCAATGATTTGGGCGATAAGGCGCTCAAGCCATGTATTACTGCGCCGAGCCAAAAAGATAAGAAGGATGCCAAGAAAAACAAGCCTGGCGTCACCTGCCGGGAGGTGTAGGTTGTGAAAAAGTTTTTTAGCCGAGGGACCGAACTCGGCCTGCTCATCCTAGCCGCCATTGTCTTCGCTATTACCCTGGTCAGCCTGGAGCTTTCCCAGGACAACGCTCTGACCATGGACCTGGTTTATCTCATTGGCGGTTTCATTGGCGTCTTTACCGTCGCCCATCTGGTGATGTGCTTCTTAGCACCTTATGCCGATCAGATCATGCTGCCCATCGTGGCGATCCTCAATGGCATTGGGCTCATCATGCTGGCCCGCCTGGATTTGGTGAATGAAAGCGGCCTCGCGGTGCGTCAGGTCATGTGGACCATCGTCGGACTCGTGCTCTTCGTGCTGGTCTTGGCCATTTTGAAGGATCACCGCTCGCTGACGCGCTACTCCTATATCTTGGGTGCCGCAGGCCTTGTCCTGCTGGCCCTGCCGCTGGTATGGCCGCAGCCTCCAGGCGTGGAGGCACGCATCTGGCTAAACTTGGGTCCCTTTTCCATCCAGCCCGGCGAGTTCTCCAAGATCTTGCTGATCTTGTTCTTTGCCATGCTGCTGACGCAGAAGCGCTCCCTATTTACCGTGGCGGGATACCGAGTACTGGGTATCTCCCTGCCGCGCTTGCGCGACCTCGCACCCATCCTGATCATTTGGGCCATCGCGATCGTCATCATGGGTATCTCCAATGACTTCGGCCCAGCGCTGCTGCTGTTTAGCACCGTCCTTGGCATGCTGTTTATGGCCACGGGCCGGGTGAGCTGGCTGCTTATCGGCGTTGTCCTCGTCGGTGTAGGTGGTTTCGGTATTTATCAGATCTCCGCGAAAATCCAGCAACGCTTTTCTAACTTCCTAGACCCGCTGGGCAATTATGATGGCACGGGCTTCCAGCTTTCCCAGTCGCTATTCGGCATGTCTTCCGGTGGCATCTCTGGCAGCGGCTTGGGCGAGGGGCATCCAGAACTCGTTCCGGTGGCCCACTCGGATTACATCCTTGCTGCAATCGGTGAGGAGTTCGGCCTCATTGGCCTTGCCGGCGTACTGGTGCTTTTCGGTATGCTCGCCATCCGCGGCTTTGGCACTGCGCTGCGCACCCGCGATACCTATGGCAAGCTGGTGGCTTCCGGTCTTTCTCTTACCTTGGCAGTCCAGGTCTTCGTGGTCACCGGCGGCATTTCCGCCCTGCTGCCGATGACCGGTTTGACCACGCCGTTCATGTCTGCCGGTGGTTCCTCTCTCATGGCTAACTATGTGTTATTGGCGATCTTGCTGCGGATCTCTAACGCGGCTCGTCGCCCCATGCAGGAGACCTCGAGCAATGCGCCGAGCGATACCTCCATGTTCCCGTCGGTCCAGGAGGCTCACCGATGAATAGATCCATCCGTCTAGTGTCCTTATTCGCCATCATTTTGACGGCCATCTTGCTGGTCAACTTGACGGTGATTCAGGCTTTTTCTGAAGATAAATACGCCCATAATCCGCGGAATATGCGCGGCTTCATGGAAATGCAGACCACCCCGCGCGGACAGATCTTCGCGGGCAATACCGTGTTGGCACAGTCGACGCAGAACCCAGACGAGACCTACTCGCGCTCCTACCCCATTGATTCACCGGCCTTTGGCAACTTGACCGGCTACCTGTCGAGCCAATTTGGTGCCTCGGAACTAGAGTCCTCCCAAAATGACATCCTCAATGGCACCGATGATTCATTGATGAAGCAAAACTGGCTCGATGCTCTGGCCGATAAGCCGAAGCAGGGCGCAAATGTAGAGGTCACCATCGATCCTGCACTCCAGCAGGCTGCCTATGATCAGCTTGTGGGCCCGGGTTACGAGGGCTCTGCGGTTGCCATTCAGCCTTCCACCGGCAAGATTCTGGCTATGGCCTCCAACCCTGGCTATAACCCGAATGATCTGATGGGCGATTCCGCTGAAGATGTTTGGGCCAGCCTGCAAGAGCAGGAGGGGCAGCCGCTGGTCAACCACGCCGGTGCAGAAACGCTACCTCCCGGTTCAATTTTCAAGATCATCACCGCCGCGGCCGGTCTGAACAACGGTTTTAATCCTTCCTCCACCTTGACCGGTTCCAATGTCATTACCTTGCCAGACACGGTGACGGAGCTGACTAACTATGCCAACCAAAAGTGCAACGGCCAGGATGCGGTAACCCTGCAGACCGCCTTTGCGCTGTCGTGCAATACCGCTTTTGTGGAGATGTCGGAGCAGCTCGGCGCAGATGAGTTGCGCAAATATGCCAAGGCCTTTGGCGTGGGAGAAAACTATGACTTGGGCGTCTCCACCTCCGCCGGTACCTTGGGCGATTTGCCGGATGGGGCGGCCACGGCGCAGTCCGCCATTGGTCAGCGCGATGTCACCATGACCGCGCTGCAAGCAGCTGTTATGGCGGGCACCGTGGCCAATAAGGGCACCCGCATGCAGCCCTACCTGGTCAATCGCATTACCGACGCCCAGATGAAGGACATCCGCACCACCAAACCAAAGAAGGCGGACCAGGCGGTTAACGAGGAAACTGCGGCTACGCTTACTGATTTGATGTATGCCTCGGAGCGTTCCTCCGCTGGATATGATGGCAATGGCTTTGCTTCCAAGACCGGTACCGCTGAGCATGGCGAGGGCCTAGCCCCGCACGTGTGGTACGTCGCCTTCGATCCGGAGCGGGATATCGCAGTGGGCGTCGTGGTAAAAAATGGTGGTAACTTAGGTGAGTCCGCGACAGGCGGCAAGGTTTCCGGCCCAATTGGCCGCGCTATCCTGCGCGCATACCAGGGGGAGCAGTAATGAATAGCGCCGAGAATAAGGAACATCTCCAGACACTGATTGGCAGCGACTACGAGCTGCAGTGGGTAATCGGCCACGGCGGAATGTCCACCGTGTGGTTGGCCGATGACACCCGCAATGATCGGGAGGTCGCGCTCAAGGTTCTACGCCCGGAGTTTTCCGATAACCAAGAGTTCCTCTCGCGTTTCCGCAACGAAGCAAAATCGGCCGAATCTATTCAGTCCGAGAACGTGGTAGCCACCTATGATTACCGCGAGTTGGAAGACAACGGCCGCAAATTCTGTTTCATGGCCTTGGAATACGTCCGTGGCGAATCCCTTGCAGACCTGCTGGCGCGCGAAAATACGCTGCAGGAGGAGCTGGCTCTCGACGTCCTCGAGCAGGCTGCGCATGGCCTGTCCATCATCCACCGCATGGAGCTCGTGCACCGCGATATTAAGCCCGGCAACTTGCTCATTACGCAAAATGGCCAGGTCAAGATCACGGACTTTGGCATTGCCAAGGCAGCCGCAGCCGTGCCGCTGACTCGCACCGGCATGGTGGTAGGCACCGCACAGTATGTGTCTCCCGAGCAAGCACAGGGAAAGGATGTGACGCCGGCTTCCGACGTCTATTCACTCGGCGTCGTTGGCTATGAAATGCTCGCCGGCAAGCGTCCCTTTACCGGAGATTCCTCCGTGTCCATCGCCCTGGCGCATATCAATCAGGAGCCGGATCCGCTATCGACAAATATCAGCGCCCCGGCGCGCGAGCTCATTCGCATTGCGTTGCGCAAGGATCCGGCCACCCGCTACGCCGATGGCAACGAGTTCACTCTAGCCATCTCCGCAGTCCGCTTGGGCAAGCGCCCGCCACAGCCCAAGTCCGCACCGCTAGCGCAGCGCGCACCAGAACCATCGCCGTCCGCCTCGACGGAGATGTTGGGCAACGTTGCCCAACCCACCACGATCCATCCGGCAGCGGGAACCGCTCCAGTTAAGGAATCGAAGGGTGGCTCCTCCTTTCTGAAGGGCCTGGGCATCACCTTGCTCCTCGCGGCCTTGGCCGGCGGTGGTTACCTCGCCTACCAGCAGCTAAGCGATAGCGAGGGAACGAGCGCACCCTCCAGCACGCCGGAAACCTCGGTGGTTACGGAGTACCGCGATCCCACCACCACCCACCAAGACACCCCGGACGAAGATACGGAAGAGGCCCCAGCACCGGTGACGGTGACAGAGACCGAGCCGCAGGAGACGGAGCAAGAAGAGACTCCGCGTACTACTCACCGTGAGACACCCACGCGCCACTCGCCCACCCACCAACAGCAGCCCCCGGCCCTACCGACGCAACAGAATCCGCAGGATACGCACGTTGAAAACACACCTGAGCTGGATACTCCAGTAAACTCGCAGGCTAATGAGCTCCCCGGAGACTTGGCTGATTTACTGACACAGGAGGGTGACTAAGCGATGGTCAATGACCGCTATCGGAGAGGCGAGATCATCGGCGCCGGCGGCATGTCTGAGGTCTATGCCGCCGAAGACACTGTCCTAGGCCGCCAGGTTGCGGTAAAGATGCTCCGCCCGGAAATGGCGCGCGACGTCAATTTCCGGGAGCGTTTTTACCGCGAGGCCCAGAACTCGGGCAAGTTGAATCACCCCAATATCGTGGCGGTTTATGACACCGGGGAAACCGAGCTGGATGGCATGACCATCCCGTATATCGTCATGGAGCGGGTCAATGGACGCACCCTGCGCGATATCATTCGCGAAGATGGAGCACTATCCGCCCAGGAAGCGGCGGATATCCTCAAACCGGTAGCGGATGCACTGCAAGCCTCGCACGAAGCCGGCATTATCCACCGCGATATCAAGCCGGCAAATATTATGCTCACCAACACCGGCCAGGTGAAGGTGATGGACTTCGGCATCGCTCGCGCCTTGGATGATTCCACCTCGGCGATGACGCAAACCTCCGCCGTTATCGGCACCGCCCAATATCTTTCTCCCGAGCAAGCCCGCGGTAAGAATGCGGATGCCCGTTCGGACGTCTATGCACTGGGCTGCGTGCTCTACGAGGCCCTTACCGGTCAGACCCCATTTGAGGGCGAAACCCCGTTTGCGGTTGCTTATCAGCACGTACAGGAAGAGCCGACACCACCGTCGGAGCTCATCGCGGATCCTTCACTAACCCCCACCCAGCGCGTCAACATTGATGCGGTGGTGCTTACCGCAATGGCGAAGCACCCTGCGGATCGTTATCAATCCGCCTGGGAGATGGCCGGCGATTTGGAACGCCTGCGCAATGGACAGGTCACCGCGGCAGCGCGCATGCATGTTAATGAGGACGAGGTCGAGCAGCCTACCGAGATGGTGGGTGCCGCTGCGGCCCCCGCGGCAGCGCACCGCGCACCGATTCAATCCACCCGCCCCTCCGAAGAGGATGAGAAGCAGGGCGGCGGCTGGATGAAGTGGTTGGCTGCCTTCTTGGCCGCCCTCTTGGTAGCTATCGTGGGCTACTTCGCATGGGACTTCTTCTCCAATGACAAGAAGGATCCCGAAAAGCCACGCCAGACCCAATCTGCCCCGCACGACAAGATCATCGTGCCAGAGGTGGAAAACCGCCCACGCAATGAGGTGGTTAAGGAACTCGAAGACATGGGCCTGCAGGTTACCGTCAACGAGGAAGCCAACCCGGATATCCCTCGCAATAATGTCATCCGCATCAACCCCGCCCCGGGTTCCGAGCTGCAAAAGAATGCCTCGGTAACGTTGACTGTGTCCTCCGGTAAGGAAATTACTGATGTCCCGGACATCACCGGCATGACCTTGGACGAGGCCTCCCAGGCCCTCGAAGAGGCCGGCTTGGCACTCAACTCCGACGTTTCGGAGGAAAACGATGAAGCACCAACCGGCCAAATCATCAAGCAGGATCCTGCCGGCGGCACCCAACTATCCAAGGGATCGAAGGTACGGGTGACGGTGTCTAAGGGCGTCGAAAAGAAGCGCGTACCCGATGTTTCCGGCATGAATGTAGAAGATGCCCAAAGCCGCCTCGAATCCAATGACTTTGATGTAGACGTGCGCGAGGTCGATTCTTTGGAGCCGAAGGGCACGGTGCTGAGCGTATCCAATGAGGGCGCGGAGCTGGAAAAGGGCAAGCCGGTCACCGTTGAGGTCTCCAATGGCATGCTCTTTAAGGCTCCTGACCTGGTAAGACAGAGTCAGAAGCAGGCCGAAGATGAACTCCGCGCGGCTGGCTGGACTGGCCAGCTAGTGCCGGGTGAGCCCGTGCCTACCGGCGCACTGGTGGATAACAATAAGATTGGCTGGGCCTCTGTGAATCCAGGCGATACCATGCGTAAGGATCAAAACATTGAGGTTCGCCTGTGGAATTTCGACCCCGCTGCACTTCTGCCGCAGCCATAGCTGCTGGTATCCTAAGGTCTCAGTACGAACTTAGATAAGAACTTAAATCTAGAAAAGGTATCTTATGCCGAAGTCAAAGATTTCTCAGAGCTCCTCCGTCCCTACCTCGAGCTCTGCTACCAACCGCACCCCCGTCAAGATCAATTCGGAGGGCACCCCGAAGTGGTACGTAGCCATCATGCTGGGCCTGATGGTCATCGGCTTGCTGTGGCTCGTGGTCAATTACCTCGCTGGCCAGGACATCCCATTCATGGCGGACCTCGGCGCTTGGAATTATGGCATCGGTTTTGGCTTGGCCATCATCGGCCTGCTGATGACCATGGGGTGGCGCTAAGCTAGACCTCCCAGCCTGTTCCCTCGCTCCCTGCTTCCTGTAGGTGGCGAGGGTTTTTCATATCTAGGAGCCACATGTCTCGCCACATTTTTGCTGCTGGCCTCATCATTTCTGTGGCCTACGCGGCTGTTCACATCGCGTTTTCCGATACCACCCTACTCACCGGCGCCGCTCCCCTCCGGCTTTCCGTGCGCAACTACCTAGGCAACGTCCTGGGCTCGGGCATGGTGTGGGGAATCTTTAGCTACCTCATAGGCAAGAAATTCTCGGGCCGGTGGCTAAAGGCTCTCCTGGCCGGTACGGGAATTATCGTTTTGATGCTGGCCGTGCACTACGCCTTGCTCGTGGTCTTCGGTGTGTACAACTGGCGGGAGGCATTTGAGTACAACGCCCAGTGGTTTATCCTGGCTCTCCTCTCTGGACCGGTATTGGGGCTGGCCGGCGCGGCCTCGGCCCAGTTCCGGTGGTTCGACTATCTCGCCGTCCTGGGCTTCCTCATCGAGCCTGTCATAGCAGGGCTCGTCCCAGGCAGGTCCTACTTGCCCCGCACCACGACCATCCCTGGGTACTTCGCCGCTGCGACTCTCTGGCTCATCGGCGCGGGCCTCTTTTTCTGGCAGCGCCGCCTTTCCACCCGCTGAGCGCTTCCTCGGCGGCCCACCATCCCGGCATACCGTGCACTCCAGCACCGGGAGCGGCGGAGCTGGAGGCCATATATACTCCCGGAGCGAGGCGATGCGGATGGGGCGAAAGGCGTGGCCGCAGGAGAGTTTGCAGCCCAGTCATGGATCCGCCGGCAATATCGCCGCCCACCAGGTTGGGATTCCACCGCTCCAGCTCGGCTGGGCTAGTGGCGTGGGTAGCCAGGATGGTATCCCGAAAACCGGGGGCAAAGCGTTCGATCTGCGCAGTAATCAGCTCGGTTACCTCACCCGGATAGCACTCCGCATAGCCGCGCGGGACGTGCGCATAAGTCCACAGCGTAAGCCCACGGGAAGGGTCGGCCACGTATTGTTGGCAGACCAATACTAGGGGTCGCTCGGGCATGCGCCGCTTGCCGACGTCCCCCTCTGCCCTACAAATCTCCTCCACCGTGCCTCCCACATGCACGGTGCCGGCCTGGCCCACGCGCGAGTCGGTCCACGGCACGGGCTCGCTGAGGTGGAAATCCACTTTGAAGACGGCGCTGCCATATCGCCAGCGCGTCAGGCTGCGGCTAACACGGCTGGGAAGCTCCAGCCCACGTAGCCCCAGGATCTGCTGCGGGGTCAGGTTCACAATGATCGCCTCGGCTGCGGGCAATTCCCGCAGGTCGCGAACCTCGCATCCGGTGTGGAGGCGGGCATGATGGGAACGGAGGAGGTTTAAGAGGGCGTCGATAAGAGCGCCGGTGCCGCCCTCCACTACGGGCCAGCCGCGGGTCATGCCTAGCCCGCCAAAGAGCAGGCCGAATGCGGAGGTAAATGGCCTCGTAGGCGAGGTAATCGCGTGGACCGCGCTGCCCGCGAAGAGGGCGCGGGCCTGTGGCGTAGCCAAGACCGCTCGGCCGAGCTGACTGGCGGGCAACGTTCCGGCCGCACCGAATTGCGCCAAGCGCATGGGGCGATCGGGCCAGCGCACCAGTGGCGTTAGTGCATTCGCCACATGCTCATCAATATGCCGGACAATGTGTCCGTGCAACCGCGTCCATGCGTGAGCATCGACTCCCAACTCCGCGGCCGTATCCGCCAAAGAACTCTGCAGGATTCCGGCCGGGGCTCCCTCTAACGGATGGGCCATGGGATAGGAGGCGTTAAGCCACCGCAAACCATGGGATTCCAGATCAAGGGCGTGGAACGCCGGACTCGCCACGCCAAAAGGGTGCCCGGCCGCTCCGAGATCCACAATCGTCCCCGGAAAAATCTCCGTCGAGGAGGCTGCCGCGCCACCAGCCCAGCCGGCCCGTTCGTAGATATCCACGCTCCAGCCAGCCATGGCCAAACGCGCCGCGGCCGTGAGTCCATTAGGTCCTGCGCCGACGATCGCAGCGCGAGGTTGATAATCCACAATGCTCCTTATGCAGGTCAGTACCCAAATTTATCAGTCTTGCTCACACAGTGGGAAGAAAGTTATCCACAGGCTGTGGAGAAAGCCTGTGAAATGTGAAATTCACACAATTATTAACACCCTGTGGATAACTGTTTTCACGGACTTCCACAGGCGGATTTTCTTACTTTCGCACAGTCTAGACCAGCGTGATCAGGGAAAACTCCGGAAAAGCGTTCGGTAAATTACAAAAATGTAGTTATCCACATTGTGGATAAACATTGTGGAATTCTTTCGCACATGCTTTCCGGTGATCAAAATTCACAGTTATCCCCAAAACCCAGCTTGTTGGGCTAAGAGCGCGAGGATTACCGCGGCCACCACAACAACACCGCCCCAACGAAGGACAGGGCTTTTTCGATAGAGAAAAAGGCTCAACACGAGGCCTGTGCACAACCCACCCAAGTGTCCCCACAGGGATACGCCATTGGCCAGGAAGGTATAGGCCACGTTCGCCACAACCAAGGCGATGGGCGCGCGGAGATCGAGTCCGCGCTGGCGATAAGCACCTACCAGCATGACCATGAGCGCGAATAGCGCGCCGGAGGCGCCGACGGTGGGGGTATTGAAGTCGAATTTCAAGATCATGGCAGACGCACCTAGGCAAGAGGTGAAATAAGCGGCAAGATACAACCCAGTGCCAAGCGTCCGCTCCACTTCCCTGCCTATGAGCAAGAGCATGATCATATTCACCGCCAAGTGACCCGCGTCTAGGTGCATGAACTCCGAAGACAGCGCAGTCTGAGGGCGGAAGGGATAATCCGGTCCCCACAGGCCCCAATCCGCTGCGAGCGGGGAATCATAGAAGGTGGCTCCTAGCGTGCGCGCCTGCACCGCGGTAATCAGCCAAGCGATGATGCACACCGCGGCAATGAGCGCGGTCGCTGGGGTAGCGCGGACATAGTTTCTCACCATGGTCATGAAGTTGTCAGTCCTTTAGGCGGGGTCTGGCTGTGGATAGCTCGGGAAAACTGCAACGAGCCCGCCGCCGCACGAATAATGCGGTGACGGGCCCGAGGAAAAAGGCGATTACGCGATATCGATGGACTCGATAACAACGTCCTCGTGCGGACGGTCCATGCGGTCGGTATC